>Ga0255346_1007253_pt1 | contig 10439 bp, 10 predicted proteins | sample wastewater_treat_FD_194410 | JGI IMG/M metagenome (GOLD analysis project Ga0255346, IMG submission 194410) | Wastewater microbial communities from Lulu Island WWTP, Vancouver, Canada - plant22 | ecosystem: Engineered > WWTP > Wastewater > Unclassified | place: Canada: Vancouver, British Columbia... | reverse complement strand
AGAGAAGTTCAATGATTATGCCTGCTCTCTTGAGAAGCGCCTGACAGAGGAGGGGCTGAGAGCCCAGATGGACGGAAGGAACGAGAAGATCGGCTATAAGATCAGAGAAGCCAGAAACCAGAGAGATCCTTACCTGTTAATAATAGGCGAGAGGGAAGAGGCAGCGGGCACTGTTTCTGTACGCTCCAGCAAAGAAGGAGAACTGGGGGAGATGTCGGTTGAGGTTTTAATAGCGAAAATGAAGCATGAGATAGAAAGCAAGGCTTATTGATACTGATTCCAGTTTTATCGAACTGAAAGCAAAACCGACTCTTCGCCTCGCTCAGGATGAAGGAGCTGCATTTTCAACCGCATAAATTGCGGTTTTTTTATAAAAGCTATTATAAAAGTGTTGACGGTGAACTATGCCATATAGTACACTTAGAACTGGATAAGGCAGGTTTCAAATGCATAGTCTATGCACTGTAAACGAAACTGCCATGGCCGTCCTTCTGCCCGGTTGGTATGAAGGCGGACAGAGAAAGGGGTTTTAACATGTTTCAATTGGATTTGAAGAGTAGAACATCCATCTACGAACAAATCGTTGACAACATCAAAGAGCTGATCTTAGCCGATGTACTGCCGGCTGAGTCGAAGCTTCCCTCCGTTCGCGAGCTTTCAAAAGTTTTGACCGTCAACCCCAATACGATCCAAAAGGCGTACCGTGAACTTGAATATCAAGGCTTTGTGTACACTGTCGCGGGCCTCGGGACCTTCGTATCTGCAGCGGCAGAGAAGGAAGTGGATGCAAAACGGGTGTCTGAGGTCACAGAGGAACTTAGGCGGGGGATTCGGGAATTAAAATTCCTCGGAATGACGCAGGAACGGATCTCGGTGTTGTTAAATGAATTGCTCGGGGAAAGAGGTGATTTGAGATGATAAAAGTACAGAATGTGGACAAAAGCTTTGATGGGTTTCGTGCCCTGCAAAGTTTGGATCTTAACGTCAGAAAGGGTTCTATTTACGGCCTGGTAGGCACAAACGGAGCAGGCAAGACGACTCTGATCAAGCATGTCACGGGGATTTTGAAACAGGATGGCGGAAGCATAACCATAGAGGATGCCTCTGTCTATGAGAATCTTGAAATCAAGCGGAGGACGGGATACATCCCGGATGATCTATATTTCTTCGCTTCTTATAATTTGAAGGAATCAGCCAGATTTTACAGATCGATATACCCCGGCTGGAATGAGGAACGCTATGCCCAAATGGCAAAGCGGTTTGAGCTAAGCGAAAAACGAAAGCTTTCCAAGTTTTCAAAAGGCATGCAGAAACAGGCGGCTTTTATACTTACTATGTCGTCGATGCCGGATTATTTGATATTAGATGAGCCTATCGACGGTCTTGATCCGATCATCAGAAAGCTGGTTTGGAAATACGTGGTAGAGGATGTGGCAGAGCGTGAAATGACCGTTTTGGTTTCGTCACACAATCTGAGAGAGATGGAAGGAATATGTGATTCAATAGGGATCCTAAGCAAAGGTAAAATGATGATAGAAAGGGATCTGGACGAACTGAAATCCGATATCCACAAGATACAGGTAGCATTCAGGGAACAAAGCCAGAATCCATATGAAGGGCTAAAGGTTCTGCACAAAGAAAGCAGAGGAACGGTAGATCTTCTTATTGTACGCAATCGTAAAGAAATAGTGGAAGAAGTGATCGCAAAAAACCATCCGGTGATTTTCGATTTGCTTCCGTTATCGCTTGAGGAAATATTTATTTATGAGTTGGGAGGTGGGGACAGTGAGATCGAAGGCATCATATTTTAGCATTTCAGCCCCTTTGATCAAGGAGAATTTGCGCAGGTTCTGGGCAGTTCCGGTCCTTGCTTTTCTGGTGTATTTTCTTTCGGGGGTTTTTCCGATCCTTATGTCGTACAAGAATCTGGGGTTCATGGCCTCTTATATCCAGATGTCGCTTCATAACATGCAACCCTTTTTTATGGGCGCCCACCTTTTTGTGCCCGTTATTACCGCTGTCATACTATATCGCTATCTCCAGAATGTGAGCTCCGTAGCAGTAATGCACTCGATGCCCTTTACAAGAGCAAAGTTGTTCAACAGCAACTTCATTACCGGGCTCATTCTAATATCTGCGCCTGTGGTACTTAATGGAATAATACTGCTCCTCTTGAGCAAACCGACTTACAGGCAGTGGGGCTACGGCGAAAGCCTTACGATCTCACCTGAAAATGTATTCGCCCGGGCAGAAGTACTGAATTGGCTGGGGACATCTCTATTGATCGTATTTGTACTGTTCAGTGTGGCGGTATTTGCCGCCATCGTGACGGGCAACAACCTGATGCACCTTATGACCTCATATTTCTTTATCTTCCTGATACCTTTGCTCTATGCGGTATTCAATGTTTATTTCCAATTGTACCTTTTCGGTTTTGATCTTTCGGGGAACTGGATGGATATCTGCCTTTCGATATCACCTTATACGGCGATAATCAACGGCAGAGGCTATTTCAGCACTTATGAGGTGTTATATTACATCGGGACGATTTTTGCAATGCTTGTTATCTCCGCAGTCCTTTACAACAAAAGGAAGCTTGAAAGGGCATCGGACTCTCTTGCCTTCGGATTCATGAAGCCTGTCATCTGCTATATAATAGCTTTTCTTGGAATGACGATGTTAGGGTTTTATTTCCAGGAACTGGGTGAGGAAAGGATATATCTTTATGCGGGATTTGCTGCAGGCACGGTGATTTTCTTCATAATCGGACAGATGATAGTCATGAAAACTGCACGGGTTTTCAATAAAGAGGGGTTGAAAAGCTTTGCTGTCTATGCGCTCATTGCTATTGTTTTTCTGGCAGGGTTGAATCTGGATATTACAGGTTTTGAAAGCAGGGTGCCAAAAACCGGAAGCATTAACAGCACCGGCTGCAACACATATTTCAACTCTGTCATGCTGTGGAGAAGCCACGGAGACGATAAGGAACCGATGCTGTCCTCTCCCGAAAATATTGAGGCTGTTAAAGCATTGCACCGCAGTATCATCGACAACAAAGCACGTCTCGATACTCCCCGGGACAATCTATACGTATCGAGCCTGCAGATCCGGTATGATACCAAAGGCATATTTGATATGAGCCGCCGCTACGATATCGACTATATGTTCTTGGCTGAGAGCCCCTACATGAAACAAATTTTTGAATCGGCTGAATATAAGAATAAAAACTCCTTTTACATTTTTAAGACCGGGCCATATAAGAGAGCAAATATATACTCGGAGATCCCCGCTTCCGAAAAGGAGGGCGAAAAATCAATAACCGACCCCCGGCTTCTGAAAGAACTGATCTCTTGTCTGGAAGAAGATTTTGTGGAAATGAAATACGAAGATATTATCAGCCTCAGGCCAAACTATACCAATATAGAAATACAATACACTTATTCTGAAGAGGAAGAGCCGGATCGTGCCGGAGAAGGATATATTAACATCAGAGTACCGCAAAGTGCAAGGAAAACAATAAACTGGCTGAAAGCCCACGGTTATTCCTTCGATTTGACGGCGGACATGGTGGAAAGGATAGATATCTATGTTCCAAGAGGCACAAAAAGCGGCCATGAGTACAGGAAGGAGGTTTTTTCAACGGAGACCGCAGACATAGCTGAAAGTTCAAGACCTCCTATTGTGCAGATTACAGATAAGGAGAAGATTGACAAGATCCTGCAGAGCTATCACACAAACAGCATAGATCTTAATACCGCTTATGAAATCAGTATATTGTACAGACCCAAGGAAGGCGGTCGGGATGTGAAAACGGGCGATTCGGGCGAGTACCAATATATAAGCGGTTATCTGAATCAGACTTTGGAGTCTTTAGACTGACAGCGAAAATGCTATTGAGGATCATCCTCATCAGGATCCTCAGAAAGCAGGGGTATCGCTACAATGATATTACGGGCGTCTTCCAACGTTTCCTCGGGGACATACAGCTCAATGGGATAGCTATAGCTGCTTCCCATTATGATCTCCATGGCGTTGCCGGCGCCCTTATACCTTTTTATAACGGGGATGCCTTCCCCTCTGAGCTTTGATTCCAGAATGTCCGCCTCAAGGGAGTTCATCGCTGTGGTGAGATACACGCCGTTGCGCCAGCCTTTCGCTTGCATTTTTTCAAACATGACACGCCTCCTGTCGGTTTTATTTATAAAGTATAGCATATAAACATCCGGGGTGTTATAATTTGTATACATTGATAATACTAATAACGCATCTTTACGGAGGAAGCAGCAGTGCCGGTTTTAGAAAACCCGATCAATACCCGCTTTGAGATACTCAGAACGCTTTACAACCTTTCCGGCATGCAAGCGGGGAAGGAGATAAGGTTTTATGCAGCCCAGATAAATGGAGGCTACTATAGCGAAATCTACCATCAGCTATTGTTTTTGCAGGAAAAAGACCTGGTTTCCTTTAAACGTAATAAGATAAGCAAAAGATTCGTTGCAGCCCTTACTGAAGCAGGACTGGCTTTTATTGAAGATGCTTATCGCTCATTATCCTTCGAGCAGCCGGAAAAAGATGAGGCTCTGAAGGAGATATTTGCGAGGATAAAAATATAAACCTTTTGATAATAGGAGGATAAAATGATGAAAAGACGCATTTTGCTGACAGCACTGGCAGCTTTAGTGCTCCTGGGCGCAGGAGCCGCATCTTTCAGCGGAGAAAGGGCTATAGTGCCTGATATGAACTTCGTAGGGGACCCCATCGATCTTTCTCTCGTCAAGGCAGTGGAGATTATGCAGACAACGGGAAGCCGGGCGGAAGCCGCCGAATTGAACAAAGCGGCGGATGAAGCTGTTGCAAGAGGATATAAAGAGAGCGCTAAAAGTATCTCCGATTTTTTAAATGCAATAAAAGGAGCTTCGATTTCGGTATCATCGGCTGCCGAAGAAAGCGGGATGACGGAGACAAACGAGAAGATTATGAGAATGCGGCGCGACTTTGCAAAGGAACAGGTGGCATCGAATTATCAGGCGGAGCTCAATGAGATCGAAGCTATGACGGTTCAGGTTTATTACGGAGTTCTCCAGGCTCAGGAAAACCTCAAGATCTCAAAGGACAACCTGCAGAATCAAAAAGCGATTTATGATAACACCATGAAAAAATACAAACTTGGGATGGTGGCAAGGATCGATACACTAACGGCAGAAACGCAAGTACTGTCAGCGGAAGACCAGGCAGCTGCCGCTGAAACGGCGCTGAAAAACGCCAGAATGAATTTCAACCTGCTTTTGGGCTATGATCTGATGCAGAATGTAGTCCTGACTGACGGACTTAAAATGGCGGAGGAGCCGAAAGGAAGCTTGACCGGGTTTATCGAAAGTGCAGTCAAAAATCGTAATGAGATAAAAGGCGCTGCTTTTGGAGCGGAAATTCAGGAGATACTGCTTACCAGCCTGAAATATCGATACCCAAGCAGTTCCTCCACCTACCTGAATCAGGAGACAGCTACTCTGTTGGCAAGAAAGGCCGCTCAAGACGCACCGGTTCAGATAGAGATGGACATACGGGCCCGCTATATGGATATGGCGGATAAAAAGCGAGCTGTAAAAGTTGCCGAAGCCAGCCTTGCAAATGCAAAGGAAGGATACCGTCTGGCGACTATAAGCTATAATGCGGGAATGAATACGCTGACAGATGTGCAAAAGGCACAGATCGCATCTTATCAGGCAGCGTTAGGGGTGGCTGCGGCCATTACAGATTACGATCTTGCCGTTTACGGCTTTATCCATGCAACCGGAGCGGGAACCGTGCGGCTGCCGCTTTAAAGAAAGATTACAAACAGAAACAAAGACCCCGCGGAAACTATCACGGGGTCTTGCTTTTCAAGCGTTAACGGGCTTTAAGCACTTCGCACAGATAGCTTACAGGAAAATTAACTTCGTTGTGGATAAGCGAGAGAACAGCTTCAGCCTCACTGGCGGGACCATTTGGCAGCGGAAGCCTGCCCAGAAGCCTTCCCATAAACGAGTTGTCGTAATAAATAATATCATGGATCAGGGCGCCTTCCAATCCGAATTCATCAGCCATATAAGAGAGAAGCTCTTCATATGAAGCCACGGTGTCCAAAAGCCCCAGCTCCTCAGCCTGCGAAGCGGTATAGATCCGGCCGTCGGCCAGTTTTCTTACAGCGGAGATATCCAGCTGTCTTTCTTCGGCAACGATCCCTATGAATTGTTCGTAAGCTTCATCCACGAGAGATTGGAATATCTTACGCTGCTCATCGGTCAAAGGATCCACCATGCTTCCCATGGATTTATTTTTACCGGACGTAATGGTTACCGTATCGACCCCGTGCTTTTCGAGAAAGCCGGAAATATCATAAAGAGTGCCGATAGTGACTCCGATAGAACCGGTCCAGCAGTTTCGATTGGCAAAAATGGCATCGGAGGGGGCTGCTATGTAATAGCCGCCTGAAGCCGCCATGGATGCCATGTAGGAGAAGACCGGGCGGCCTGTTGACTGCCGGTATTCCTTGATTTTAAAGTAAAGCTCATCGCTTTCATAGACGCCTCCTCCGGGGGAATCGACCCAGAGTATCAAGGCTTTATTATTGCTGTCGCCAATCAAATCGTCAATAGCATCGAGAGTGAAGTCATGTTGATAGTCAACTGCACGGCCCCAGCTGTCCACATTCCCTCTGGCAATGACACCTTCAACATAAAGCACACCGACATAGGGCTCTGCCGGAGCCGCCGCTACAGAGTCCGATAGCAGAGACTTGACTGCAAGACCGATTATAAGACCGAAAGCGGCAATGCACAGCAAAACCACGAGCCATATCTTGAATCCCCTTATGCCTCTTTTACCCGTCTTTTGAGGTGTTTCTATTTTATAGATCTGCCTGTAATCACAGTTTTGTTCTTCCATGGAATCCTTCCTTTCGGTTAATATCGATTCGAACTCTCGATTGCTTATATTAATCTACTCTTCTATTTTCGCCTTTTTTCGACAATGTGTCCAGTCTTATTTTACTTAATGAATTGTTGCGGCTAAAGAATTCTGATATTATAATACTTATGCCGGCGGTGCAGAATAAAGTAAAAAGGAAATGTAATCAATGAGTAAGCCCATCGTTGCAGTTGTAGGCAGGCCGAATGTAGGAAAATCCACATTCTTTAATAAAGTGCTGGGGAAGCGGGTATCGATCGTAGAGGATACACCGGGAGTGACCCGGGACAGGATCTACGGGGAAGCAGAATGGAGAGGCATCCCGTTTATCATGATAGATACAGGAGGGATCGAACCTGATTCCGAGGACATTATCCTGTCCCAAATGCGTGAACAAGCGGAAATTGCAATTGAAACCGCCGATGTGACCTTGTTTTTAGTGGATGGGAAAGAGGGATTGACTTCTTCTGACAGAGAGGTGGCATCCATATTGATGAAGACCGGTAAGGAAGTGATTCTGGTTGTCAACAAGGTCGATACGGCAGCTGTTCCCGATAATTTCTATGATTTCTACGAGCTCGGGTTAGGAGAGCCTGCTGCGATTTCTGCCGCCAATATGCTGGGCTTGGGTGATCTGTTGGATCTGATCGCAGAAAGGTTTACGGTGGGGGCAGAAAACTCAGAAGAGGATGAAAGGATCAAAATAGCTGTCATCGGGAAACCGAACGTCGGTAAATCATCACTTATTAATACACTGATAGGAGAAAACAGGCTTATAGTCAGTGACATAGCAGGGACTACAAGAGATTCCATTGATACCCCTTTTCTTTGGCAGGGGGAGGAATATGTGCTGATAGATACAGCAGGCATAAGAAGAAAAAGCAAGGTTGCGGGTGATATTGAAAGGTACAGTGTAATCCGAGCTATCTCTGCCATTGAAAGAAGCGATGTATGTATTTTAATGCTGGATGCGGAAGATGGCATCACGGAGCAGGACAAAAAAATAGCCGGTATGGCCCACGATGAGGGAAAAGGCATCGTCGTTGCCGTCAACAAATGGGATCTGATAGAAAAAGATACAGGCACCATGGAGCGCTTCAGAAAAGATTTAAAAAATGAGCTGGCATTTATGACTTACGCACCTTCCGTATTCATATCCGTGCTGCAAAGGCAAAGGCTCGATAAGGTCATGGAGCTTTCAAAGCTGGTTGCGGAAAAGCGGGCGATGCGGGTTCCTACGAGTCAGCTGAATTCCCTGATAATCGATGCCACCATGATGAAACAGCCGCCATCGGACAAAGGAAAACGCTTGAAGATCTACTATGTGACACAGGTCGGTGTAAAGCCTCCGCTCTTCTCGTTTCAGGTCAACAGCCGCCAACTGATGCATTTTTCATATTCCCGTTATCTGGAAAACAAAATCAGAGAGGGCTTCGGTTTTGAAGGGACTTCGATAAAGTTTGTGTTCCGGGAGAAAGGAGATAAAGAATAATGTCCGAGATGGCAGTTTCAGCGGCTGCAATAGTAATTGCGTATATGATCGGGAACATATCTCCTGCTACCTTGATCAGCAAAGCCTCAGGTGTCGATATAAGAAAAGAAGGGAGCGGAAACCCCGGCACGACTAATATGCTCAGAATTATGGGCAAAAAAGCAGCCTTGCTGACACTCGTCATAGACGTACTTAAAGGGGTTGCAGGGGTACTGGTCGGAGCATACCTTGGAGGCGAAGCCCTCTCTGTGCTTTGCGGTCTTGCCGTTTTCACCGGGCATATCTTCCCGGCTATATACGGATTTAAAGGGGGAAAAGGGATAGCAACGGCTTTTGGCGTTCTCCTTGCCTTACATATCAATATAGCCCTGATCTGCCTTGGAGTCGCAGCGTTGGGATTTGTAACAGCACGCAGAGTGTCTGTGGGCAGCCTGCTTGCGGCTCTTTCTCTGCCTTTTCTTGCATGGCTGTATATGCCGGATTACATATTGGTATTTACCGCGATGGCAATAATCGTTTTAATAAAGCACAGGAGCAATTTGATGCGGCTCATCAAGGGAGAGGAGCCTAAAATCAGTTTCAAAAGGAAGGACAGGACATAGATGAGACCCTGTCCCTGAACATACAAAACAGTTGGCGGAGGAGGAAGCAACATGAATAAAAAAATAGCGGTATTGGGAGCCGGAAGCTGGGGGACCGCCCTTGCGGTCAGCCTTTCAAAAAATAAACATTCCTTAAGCATTTGGGATATCGATAAGGATCATAAAGATTCACTGAAGGAAGAACGGGAAAACTTAAAATACCTGCCGGGAGTCAGGTTCGATGACAGCGTCAAAATTGCGGACACGGCAGAAGAAGCCGTTTACGAAGCAGACATTGTTCTCTTTTCCGCACCGGCTCAGCATTTTCGGAATGCCTTAGACGGGGTCATGCCGTTTTTAACAGCGGATATGGTACTTGTAAATGTGGCAAAAGGGATAGAACAGAAAAGCCTGATGCGGCTGTCGGAGATAGCAAAAGAAAAACTGCCTGAAGCAAAGTATGTTGTGCTTTCCGGTCCGTCCCACGCGGAAGAGGTGGGAAAGGGCCTGCCTACGACAGTGGTGGCTGCGGCAGAGGATCTTAAGCTTGCCGAATATGTGCAGGATATCTTCATGAACGAAAGATTTCGCGTTTATACCAATACAGATGTAGCAGGAGTGGAATTCGGAGGAGCCTTAAAAAATACCATCGCTTTGGGTGCGGGGATTTCCGACGGGATGGGTTTCGGAGACAATGCAAAGGCAGCTCTTATGACCCGGGGCATCACCGAGATCGCACGCCTGGGGGTAAGGCTGGGAGCCAAAGCCGAAACATTCACGGGGCTTACGGGTTTCGGAGATCTTATCGTTACCTGCACAAGCATGCACAGCAGGAACAGGCGCTGCGGCATTATGATAGGTGAGGGCATGAGCCCCTCCGAGGCAACGAAAAAGGTAGGAATGGTGGTCGAGGGCATGTATACCACAAAGGCAGCTTATGATCTTGCAAAGCGCTGTGAAGTGGAGATGCCAATAACAGAGCAAATACACGAAGTAATAAGTGAGAACATAGATGCAAAGACTGCGGTGGCTTCTCTGATGACCCGCCAAAAGAAGCACGAGATAGAGGATTGTTTCGACGGTCGCTATCGCACATGCAGGCTGCCGGAGTATTAATATACTCTGGTCACGGAGAAATTGTGATCTTCCAAAGCATCCAATATCTCAAGTATATGTTCGTGACCGTTGGTCTCTATCGTTACTTCCAGCATTACCTTATTGGAATAACGGTCTATAGTTTTAAATTGATTGTGCTGAAGTTCGATCACGTTAGCGCCGCGATCTGCCAGGATTTGAGCTACCTTCACCAGTTGGCCGGGTTTGTCGGGCAATTCTACAGAAAAACACATTATACGGCCTCTGGTTATGAGGCCCTGATTAATTATTTCGGAAATCGTCAATACATCTATATTGCCTCCGGT
>Ga0255346_1007233_pt1 | contig 10465 bp, 9 predicted proteins | sample wastewater_treat_FD_194410 | JGI IMG/M metagenome (GOLD analysis project Ga0255346, IMG submission 194410) | Wastewater microbial communities from Lulu Island WWTP, Vancouver, Canada - plant22 | ecosystem: Engineered > WWTP > Wastewater > Unclassified | place: Canada: Vancouver, British Columbia... | reverse complement strand
TATTATATCATTTGAACCAAATTGTAAAGGCGCTAAATCATATAATGAACTTGCAAAAGAAGTAATTTTACGTTACCAAAATAAAATTTCACCAATCACCCTTCAATAGGTGATCTGTCATAAAAAGTTATACCAATAGCTGGCCCCAGATGAGCACCTACAATAGGACCAAAATCAACTCTTAAAATTTTTTTTGGATTAAGCTCTTTTTTAATTCTCTCAAACATTTCTTCGCCATCTTGCCTAAGATTCAAATCTCCAACAGAAACTGTCAAATTCTTTGGATTTGGTAATATATTTTTCATAGAATTTATAATTTCTTCTTTTGCTTGATTCCATCTTCTTGTATTTTTATATGGGGAAACTTCACCTAAATTTAATGTTAAGATAGGTTTTATTTCTAGCAAAGAAGCTACCAAAGACTTTGCCCTTCCTATCCTTCCCCCCTTTTGCAAATATTCAAGAGTTCTTGGGATAAACAAAGAATGCATATTTTGTTTTAAAAACTGAATTCTTGCTAAAATTTTATCTAAATCAAAGTCTTTTATTGCCATGTCAGCAGCTTCAAGTACTATAAACCCCAAAGGCATATGAACTAATTCAGAATCTATTACTTCAATAACTTTATCTGGAAACTCTTTTTTTGCTATTTGGGCGCTATCTAAAGTCCCGGACATTTTCTTTGAAATATGGATTGAAATTATTTGATCATAATTTTGAAAAAGCTTTTTATAAGTTTCAACAAAATCACCAGGCGAGGGTTGTATTGTTTTAGGAAGTTCTTTTGACGTTTCTAGCTTTTTACAAAATTCTTCATTAGTTAACTCAATTCCATCTACTTTGAAAAACTCTTCACCAAAAGAGACTGTTAAAGGAACAACCACTATATTAAATTTTTTAATTAAATCTTGCGGTATATCGGCGGTACTGTCTGTAACAATTGCTATTTTACCCAATTTTCCTCCATTTCTTATTAAGGAAGGTTTTAAAAAATAAATATATATTTGTTATAAAGAAAACACAAAATGTATATTTATTAATAATTTTATCAAAGTTTATAAAAATAACAAAAAAATCATTTTATTTAAACATGCTATAGGAATGTTTAAACCTTTATAAAAATCTTTATATAAATTTGTATTGTTCCCTTTAATTTTTACACTAACTGGCGGAGAGAGAGGGATTTGAACCCTCGAGGCAGCTTGAAGGCCACCTACACGATTTCCAATCGTGCGCATTCAACCACTCTGCCATCTCTCCTTAAAGAAATATATTTTATTTTAGCCTTTAACTTTCACGTCCCCTCTACGCACACACTACTATATATTATATCTTAAATTGTATCTTAAACATCATATCTTTTATGCTATTTCGCTAGGTTATATATTTTTATAGCATCTTCTTTATAAATTTTTATAAAATTTCCAACTGGGCCATTCTTTGTTATCTTTTCTGCCATTTCTTCAATTCTATCAAATGGGATATCTAATTCAGATAATCTTACAGGAAGACCAAGTTCTTTATAAAACTTCTCAAGTTCTTTAATTCCTCTCAAAACAAGTACTTCATTATCATCATAGAAATCATCAATATTAAAAACTCTTGTGGCAAACTGAGCAAATCTAGCAACATTATATTGATAAACATATTTCATCCAAGCTGGGAACATTACTGAAAGAGTAGCCCCATGGGTAATCCCATATAAAGCACTTAATTCATGGCCAAATTTATGTGTTGCCCAATCTTCTTCTCTACCAGTTCCTAAAATACCATTATGTGCTAATGTGCCTGCCCACATTATCTCGGCCATATTATTATAGTCTGGTTTATTTTTGATTATTAATCTAGCATTTTCTATAACTGTTTTAATTAGACCTTCACATAATCTATCTGTTAGGTCTACATTCCTTGTCTGCGTAAAATATCTCTCAAATGTGTGAGATAAAATATCAGATACCCCACAAGCTATCTGGAATAATGGTAGGGTTAATGAAAGTTCTGGATTTAAAATAGCGAATTTAGGTAAAAAAACATCAGAATGAAAACCTTTTTTTATAAGCCCATCTTCATTTGTAATTACTGTAACTGTACTTGACTCACTTCCTGACGCAGGTATGGTAAGCACAACCCCAATTGGCAGAGCGCTCACTGGCTTTGCTTTGTTTTCAAAAAAATCCCAAACATCACCATCATAATAAGCCCCAATAGATATTGCCTTTGCTGAATCTATCACACTTCCACCACCAACCGCAAGAATGCTATCTACATTATTTTCCTTGCATAATTGTATCCCTTTTCTTACCAGACTGACTACAGGATTTGGCTGAACGCCACCAAGTTCAATAAAATCTATCCCCTCATCTTGCAAAGACTTAACTATTCTTTCATATAAACCAGTTTTTTTAATACTCCCTTGCCCATAATGAAACAAGACTTTCTTCCCATATAGCTTTATTTCTTTCCCTACAGTATTTTCTGAATTTTTACCAAAAATAATTTTAGTATTATTCTGAAATATAAAATTTTCCAAAAATCCTCCTTAAAATTCCTTAAAATTAGTATCAGTTTATTTTTTACTTATAGTAATTCATAGTTTATTAAAAAGTTTGCTTATTATAGTTTTTATAGTTCATTATTATGGTTTTTGGCGGAGGAGGAGGGATTCGAACCCTCGAGATGGGTATTCCCCCACCTAACCGCTTAGCAGGCGGCCCAATTCAGCCACTCTTGCACTCCTCCAAGCGGACTTTATTTACACTAAAGCACTTGAATATAATACCATAAATTTTAAAAAAATCACCTTTTAAAATAAGCTTATTATTTAAAAATTTTTAGGGTGGTAATTAATTATTTTCAAGCCATTTTAATTTTAAGTATTAAATTTACTTAAAAATGGAAAGTACTTTGTAGGAAAACCCACTGCAATAGCAAAAGTCCCAGTAATACCCAGTAATAAATACAATACTAAGCAAGACAAGAAAAAACGCCATAAACTATCATTAAAACATATATGCGTTTATTTATTTTTTAAAGAAATTTGAAAACAAACTAATAAATAAGCTAAAAAAGATAAATGGAATCCTTAAACCAAGCAAATGTACAGCTAGTAAACTAATGCCCTATAACAAAATCTCTAATGTACTAGCCAAAATTAAAATCCCAGACAATATCATTCCGATATTATGGTATCCAACCAAAAGTAGAAAAAGCCCAAATCTCAAACACTAATTTCGTTCTTCTCTTAAATTACCTGCAAAAGTATTAATTTTTTCTACCCTTCTTTTATGCTTTTCTTCTGAACTAAAGCTAGCCTCAAGCCAAACTTTAATAATCTTTAAAGAAAGCTCATAATCTACAAAGGCAGCTCCAATGCAAAGAACATTCGTATCATTATGAAGCCTTGATCTTTTCGCAATGTCCTCATTATGAGCATTAACTGCTCTAATATTCTTTATCTTATTTGCAGCTATGCACATACCAATACCAGTGTTACATACTAAAATACCTTTCCCATTCTCTTTAGATACCTTAAACGCCACCTTAAAGGCAAAATCAGGATAATCATCACAAGGATTATATGCATATGCTCCCTCATCTTCTATATCATGCCCGTTAAGTATAAGATATTCTTTTATTTTTTCTTTTAAGTCAAAACCAGCATGATCACAACCTATAAATATTTTATTTTTATTCTTGCCCTCATTATTATTCATTAAAACTCCTGCTCTAGCTCCTAGTCCATATTAATTTATTTTATCTTAAATTTATTTATATAATTATAATTGGCGCGCCTGGAGGGATTCGAACCCCCAACCTGTGGATTCGTAGTCCAATGCTCTATCCAATTAAGCTACAGGCGCAAGAAGTAACCTTAGAGTACTAATATTATAATAAATATTAAAATTTTTCGAATATGAATTTCTGATATGTAATTTTTAATACATGCTATCTTCTAAGCTTGGTATATTATAAACTTGATATACAGCATATTATCATATACCTTTTATATCTAGCAGGTTAAATGCAGAGCACACACAGTCTTCTTCTCTTTATAAACCTTGTTATATTCTTCTACCGCTTCAGCAGTTTTTGCAATTACAAATTTGATTCCTAAGGCTTTTAGTTTTTCTTTTAAACTATCTTCAACTTTCATAAACCCATAAGTTCCAGTACCAATAATTAACAATTCGGGTTTATAATCCAATATCTCAGTAATATCATATTCAGTTAATAAATGACCTGTTTTTCTTCTCCAGTTTGAGTTTATCTTATCAGGAAAAATAATGAGGTCTTTTGTAAACTTTACACCATCAATTATTATCTTACCAAAGTTATATAAGTCTATCATATTAATCTATCCTATTTATAGTTCTAATTCACTACTGTAATTACTAAAATTTTAGTGATTATTTTTGCTTTTACAAATATAATCATTTTAATATTGATTTAATACTATAATGTCATGATACTATAATACCATGACACAAAAAGAAAAACTTGAGGCAAGAGAAAGAATCATTAAGGCTGTCCTTAAAATCATAGGACAAAAAGGCGCTGTAAAATTTACCGTAAGGGAAATATCTAAAGTTGCTAATGTAAACTTATCAGCCGTAAACTATTACTTCAGATCCACAAAAAATCTTTTAAATGAGGTAGAGACATATTTTGCCGAAAAGGTTCAAGAAATCAGCAAAATTTTAATAGAGGAAAATCTAGACCCGAAAATACGGTTGATAAACTGGTCAAAAGCCATGATGGAACTTCTTGCGAAAAATACAGGCATAATTTGGATAATGGCAAATAAGATAACCCAAAAAGGGAATCCTGGAATTCTTATAGAAAAACTCCTGGAGGATAACAATTACATTCTAGGGAAACTTATTTCAGAATTAACAGGCAATACCGATGAACAATATATTGCATTCAAGATAATGCAACTAATATCCGGCATCAGCTTTCCTATTATTATGTGTAATGGCTTGGGGAAAAATCTGAATCAGAACTTCAATGATCCAACCGTCATCGAAAAATATTCTAATATGATTGTAAACAGTATTTTATTATGATTATCTTGTTTTAAATCAAATCATCCATAAACCAAAACCAGGTTAAATTCCCTTCTGAAAAATCAACTATTAAACTATTTAAGATAAATAATAAAAATAATATTGACATAAAATTTCTGTACTGGTATCTTACAATTGTTTTAAACTATTGTATTAAATATACGATTAATACAGTTGTTTGTAACTTAGGAACAGAGATTTTAAAAATGGATAAATTAGGAAAATTCATAACCAGGCATAGGATATTTTTAATATCGTTCTTTATATTGATTCTGATACCTTCTTTTTTAGGTATGATAAAAACAAAGACCAACTATGACTTGCTGGAGTATCTACCAGATAACCTTAATTCTAAAAAAGGTCAAGTCATTTTAAACGAAAACTTTGGCCTTTCTGACACTTTATACTTAGCTACCCATAACAAAGAAAACTGGGAAGTTAAGAATTTGAAAGAAAACATCCTGCAGATAAAGGGGGTTAAATCTGTCGATTGGATTGATGATTATACAGACCTAATGACCCCTTCCAGTTTTATTCCCAATGACATTAAGGAAAATTTTATTTCAGGCAATTCCACAATAATACAGATACATCTAGATGAAAATACCAATAATAGTGCCAATTCCTCAACAATAGATGAAATCAAAAAACTTGTAAGTGAGGACTCTTATTTAGGTGGTCAACCAGCAATTCTATATGAATTGCAGAGTATAGTAAATAAGGAAATGGGCATTTATATGGTAACTGCACTCGCAGCCATACTGTTGATTCTTTCTCTTGCTACAACCTCCATAATCGAACCATTGCTTATGCTGCTCTCGGTTGGTGTCGCAATAATTCTTAATATGGGAACAAACTATTTTATGGGAGAGATATCATATATAACAAGCTCCGTTGCTGCGATAATGCAACTTGCTGTTTCGATGGACTATTCAATATTCTTAATCCACCGTTATCATGAAGAAAAAAAGCTTCAACCATCAAAGGAACTTGCTATGGTAGAATCCATAAAAAAATCGTTCATTTCGGTAAGCGGAAGTGCTCTCACTACTATTGCAGGATTTGCAGCTCTTACAATTATGAAAATGGGAATCGGCAAAGATTTAGGTTTTGTTTTAGCAAAAGGAGTGGTATTAAGTTTAATTACTGCCTTAACTCTACTCCCTTCTCTCGTGCTCGTATGTGATAAAGTAATCGAAAGAACAGAACATAGGGTATTTTTACCTAAATTTAATTTAATCTCAAAATGGATTCTTAAATATAAATGGATATTTTTAATCTTGTGGGTGATAATCGCAATACCTTCATATCTAGGCCAGGCTAATCTCAAATACTATTATTCCTCCGAAAAACAGCTTCCGGCAAGTGCAAAATCTGTCATGGACAGCAACAAAATAAAAGAAGAATTCAATACTGGTAATGTAGCTTATCTTATCCTGCCTGATGGTGATAGAACAAAAGAAAGTACTCTTATACAAGAAATAAAGGAACTGGACAACATAAAAAAAGTTTCAGGATTATCTGAATTGGTTGATAATTATATTCCAGATTCATTCATACCAGAAGACATAAAAAGTAAATTTCAAAGTAATGGGTATTCCAACATTACAATACAGCTTGGAACTGATATCGATGACCCCGAAACAGGAAAGCTGCTCGACAAAATAGGTAATATAACATCGACATATTATAGTGAGTATTATTTGACTGGAGAAACTGTTTTTACCAATGATATCAAAAATATCTCGACAAAAGATTTTAGAAATGTCTCTTTCTTATCTATCGGACTGGTTGCGCTTATAATAGCCATAAGCTTTAGATCCTTGTCTCTTCCAGCGATACTTATATTAGTTATACAGTCTGGAATATGGTTTAATCTTGCTATACCTTATTTTTCCGGTGAATCGCTTTCTTTCTTGACACCTATTTTCATAGGGTCGATACAGTTAGGTGCAACAATCGATTACACAATTTTATTTACTTCAAGATATAAGGAAAATCGCCAGATATTTTCAAAAAATGAAGATGCAGCTCGCCAGACAATCAGTGATACAGGAAAATCAATATTTACTAGTGCCATCATACTACTGATAGCAACACTTGTGATTTCACTTTTTTCAAGTGTCAAAACGACCAAGGAATTTACGTTAATCATAGGCAGAGGAGCAATAATAAGCATGATTATAAGCCTTATAGGGTTGCCAGTAATGTTCTTAATCTTTGAAAGATTAATAGGCTGGACAACATTTGGATGGAAAAGAAAGCAAGCACAACCATCCCAGGCTATGCAAAAACAAATTCAACCAAAAAAGCTTGGGGTTTTTCAAGGGAAGAAATTGAAAAGGAATGAATCTTATGATGGGCTTGATGACATCAAGAAGTGAGATTATTGTCTTTTTCAGGTAAGTTCGAATGATTAAATAATTAAATTATCATAGATTTATTTTAGGAGTGAATATGAACAAAATCAAAAATACTATATCTAAATATGACATACTCAAATTTGTGTCTACCATATTGTTTCTGGTTGTTTTTCTAAGCATAAGTGGATTTACCCAACTGCCAGACATAAAAAATGAAACAGTATATTTGAACTTAAATCATGATGGAAGCATAATGGAAGAAAGAATAGTCAATTGGCTTCATATTAATCCCAATCAATATAGTGAAGATAATGGCGAAAAATTTATAGACTATGGAGAGTATAGTAATATAAAAAATTTGGTTAATGGGGAGAAACCTGATGTCGATGGCAACAAAATAATATGGCCTTACAATGCTTTCGAGTCAGGAAGTTTATTCTATGAAGGCACAACTCAAAAAGAACTACCAATTGACATAAACATCAAGTACTTTATTGACGGAAAAGAGGTAAAAGGAGAAGACCTGGCAGGAAAATCAGGTGAGCTTAAAATAGAAATCAAAGTAAAAAATAAATTGAAACAAGATAAAAAAGTTTCATATATAGATTACTACGGAAAAAGTAATCAGGTCGAAGATGACTATTATGTTCCTTTAATGGTTCAGGTAAGTACAGAAGTCGATGTAACAAAATTTTCAAATATAAAAGCTGAAGGTGCTACAAAAGTTTTAACAGGAAAAGAAATGACTGTATCTTTTGCAGATGTTCCGTTTCCTGAATCCGAGTTTATTCTGAAGATGTACGGAGAGAACATAGAATTACACTCCATAAATATTGTAGTGGTTCCAAGCAAATTACCTTCTACCATAGATTTGGACGACACAGAAAAAAGCTTGTATAAATTTGATGATGGATTGATTAAGATGGAAGATGGGACAAATAATTTGGTTGATGGAACAGAAGAACTAAACAAAGGTTTATCTGAGCTTAAAAACGGCTGCAGCAGCCTAACCAGCGCAATATCAGACATAAATGATGGCCTAGGTAGGCTAAGTAGCAGTAATGAAGATATAAACAGGGGGTTTTCTAACATCAATTCAGGTTTAAACGATTTAAGCAGCCAGAGTAGCACACTTGTAAATGCTGCTACTCAGCTTTCATCAAACGTAGTCAGTATAAAAAATGGCTTGGATCAGTCTAGAAGTGGGGCCTCAGCCCTTTCAACAAACTTGGCTGCCCTAAACGTAGCAATTGGAGACCTGAAAAATGCCCATAGTAATCTTTTAGGTATTGCTCAACTTTTGGTTGCATCGGATCCAACCAATACCACATATCAACAATTATTGGCAATAGCAAATGGCGAAATGGATGCGATGAATTCCATACAAAGTGGTATGCAGGGAATCAGTAGTGGGATGAATGCTCTTTCTGCCGGCCTTAACTCATTAGCAGGCGGAGTAACGGAATACAAAAATGGTGTCGATCAGTTTTCCTCAAGCATAGCCATACTACCAACAGCTTTAAATCAGCTAACCGAAGGGCAAAGCCAGTTATATTCGGCATGGAATCAATATAGTAGTGCAGTAAGCGATATTCACGATGGTACAAACCGACTATATACCGAAACCCAAGCACTACCAGACAATATTGATAAAATAATTGATGGCAACCTGAAAATAAAAGATGGGATAAAGGAATTAAAAGACGAAGGTGTATCTGAAATCAGAAATAAAATAATCGAGAATATCAATAAAATAAAATCAGGAATTGCATTAAGTAATGAGCTTAGTTTACTGTATGAAAATTATGATTCCTTTATGAATAACAACAAAAATCTTAATTCTCAAGTTCAGTTCATTATGAAGACTCCCGAAGTAAAGTCAAAAAAGGTCGCAACTGTCAAGATTGAGAATGAAACAAAAAATGAAAATTTCTGGGATTATTTTATAAAACTATTTAAAAAATAAACTAAGCCAAAATCATTATTATAATTATAAATTTTCCTTATCTAGCGTTTTTCTATATAAATATAAGCAAAGGGCAATACTAGAATATATACTTGATATAGTTTTAAGAAGAGAACCTTATTTTATCAATTTGTCAATTTGCAAAAAACAATATATAAGATTGAAAAAATCACAGATTTAAAATTGAAAATATAATTAGGTTAATAACTCCATTAAAAAAGTAAAAAAGGTTATTTTTCTAATTTTTTACTAATGTTTTTTAACTCGTTTAAAATGTCTTTTAAAATCATTGACTGACTATCAAGGTTATCACTAATTTGGAATTCTTTATTTTTGTCTATTGTTCTAACCGCCTCAAAACCCTTTTCAGAGTTTCTAATATTTTCAATTATAATATCTCTTATCTTTATCGGATCCTTAATTCCATTAATTTTAAGTTCTGGTTTTTGTCCCTGTTGTCCTCCATATCCCGCTGTTTGGACATGAATAGTAGCAACTCCAAACTTTCTCTGCATAGGGCCACTTGTGATATCAATATTTGTAATCTTTGAATATGGTATAGTAATATTTTTCTTCCATACAACCCCCGCCTGCATTTTTAATGAATCATTTTCTATAAAATATTCAACAGCTTGATAAGCTTTAGGAATCCAGAATGCTACTGCAATAAATGTGGCACACCAAACACCAAGACATATACTAAAGGCTAATTTGTTTACAAAAAATATCATTAAAATCCAGAAGACAATACCTGGGAAGAAGATAACTATCCAAGTTAAATACCATAATGTTTTTAATTGTGGCTCAGGCTTAATTTTCATTTCTATAGCCGTTCCTTTCATTATACTTAAGTGTTATAAAACAGGATAAGAAACCTCTATTTATTTTTATATTAGCAAGTTTCCTGACTTATAGGACTTTACTCTTAATCTTCCCAGCAAAATAATTTTTGCCAGTGATATCATATAAGAGTACTTCACCCATTCACAGTGGCGAGACCGCTCTAGATTTTCGTTGGAATTCCTTTAACTAAAAGAAATATAAATATTTAGCTATCAAAGAAAGAACCT
>Ga0255346_1007212_pt1 | contig 10485 bp, 4 predicted proteins | sample wastewater_treat_FD_194410 | JGI IMG/M metagenome (GOLD analysis project Ga0255346, IMG submission 194410) | Wastewater microbial communities from Lulu Island WWTP, Vancouver, Canada - plant22 | ecosystem: Engineered > WWTP > Wastewater > Unclassified | place: Canada: Vancouver, British Columbia... | reverse complement strand
CCGTTTTGCATTAACCCATCTTTTTCTAATGCTAATCTAGTAATAGCCAAACCGATAATTTCTCTGGCATTGTTAGGATTATTAATCAATTTCAAGGCTAATTTTCCTGAAACAGATTTGATGATGTCTAAAACCTTTATTGCTCTGAAATTGGATGTCGGAATGTTGATTTTCTTCAAACCATCTTCAATCAATTTTTCAATTTCAGCCAACCAACCTGTGGATACAATCAATCGGTGACCAACGCCATCCATAAATTCTGGTGTGTAGTCAATCAGGTAACTTTTCAGATTTGGGTTTGAATCTTCTGGATTATCAAAATATTCGATTCCGAAATTTCTATCAATTGTAAAAACCCAATCAGAACGCTTGTGGATTTCACTTAAAATGTGTCTGTCTTGTTTGTTTAACTCCAATTGAATAGTTGGAACATACTCAATGGATTTGCCCCACTCATAGTACGAACAGCTCAAACCAAGCACATTTTTGCCAATATTGAAAATCAACGCTGCACTCTCATCTCCTTCGTTTATTTCAGCGGTTGGTGATGGAACTACTTTTCTGCTCCACGTAACTGCATCTTCCATCACGTTAAATTCAGAACGATATTCAGCCAATAAACTGTGCAGAAAATATGAACCGGGTACATCTCCAACTGGTCTTGCAATGGATTTGGTTACAAACTGGTCAATAATTACCGTTACGTTTGCTTCTCTAAATTCGATGTCTGTCCACTTAGTAGGGTCAACCTTTACTTTAGAAAAGAAAAGTTTTGGAAACAATGGATTATGGCTTGGCTCCAGAAGTTCATCATCAATATCGGGACGACTTCCTTCTGTTAATGATTCATCATTCATTAATTCATCAAAAGCACTTCCCATTAACTCATAGCCCAATGTGCCATAGAAAGTAATGTCGTACCTGAGATTTTTAAATTCATCCATTTTCTGCAATTCACGGATGGTATTCAGGAACAACTGTCCATCTCCGGGATTCAGCACATTTAACTTCAATGTTTTGATGTATGGATGATGACGCAGGTATCTCCAAAGTCTATCTGCAATCTGAGAAGGAGAAACCGATGAAATATTTCCAAGGTCGTTTTTGTAGCCCAACGCTTTTGAAATCATTGCTACCACTTTTCGAATATCGGTGGTGGTGCTTTTCGGGAAAATGCTCCAGAATAAATCCAACACATCTGTATTAACAAAAAAGCTGTTTTGCTCAAATGCCAAAGCGTTAGGAATATTTAAAGGCAAGATTTTTTCAAAGCCTTCAATGTCCACTGCTTTACTATACTCTGAATCATCTAAATCCAAAAGTTTTGCACTCCAATCAAACAACATCAATTGATACTGCAACAACCAAAGCATTTTCAACGGATGTGTCGGAGCCATCAGAATCATTTCCTCAGGTTCGTCTACCGTGCCAAGTTTAATATGAATGGTATCTAATCGGTTTAGTAAATGTGTATTGGTGAGCAGGTTATTTACTTCTGCATCAGGTGAATTGGTTATAGCATTGGCAATGGTATCTGTTAGTTTTTTGTATGCTTTTCCGTAATCAATAATATAGTTTTGGAATTGACGCAAATCCAAAGTTTCAATTACAGATGAAGCGTCCGCAGATGTGATGGTGTGAAAGAGTTCTCGTCTTGCTTCCAGAAACTCATTAAATTCTGTTTTGAAAACCGATAAACTGATTTTGCCTACTTTGAAATCGGACTGTTCAATGAAGCCCCTGTTTCGAATGTCCACTTCATAAACACCACAGTTAAAAGGGTCATTTAGAATTTTCTTTTCTAAATCATAAAGCAAATCATTTAAAGGAATTTGGTAGGTTTCTCTTGGATTGGTCTTGATGCGATACATCAAAATTCTACCACTTTCCAAACCTCGACTTTCTATTTCGATTTCTCGTTTGAAACGATAGGTGGCTTTAAAGGTGGCTTCTGCTACATTCCTGATTCTATTGAAGCGTTTGGTTTCTCCCGTGGTTGTGTCGCTTTCTTCACCACACAGATAAAATGGTTCGCTGATGTCTTCTGCAATTTTGGCTTTGTTTTCATCCAGAGCTACTACTCTTATTTGTACCAACCATTCTTCGCCCGGTTCAAGGTCAACATCTTTGAAAGGGAAATTAGCCTGTTCCGTTGTGCCTTTTGCTGTTTTGCGGTGCAATTCGTTACTGGCATCTGATTGTTCTTCTCTTTCGAGAATGATTACAAACTGAGAAACTTTGGGTGTTTTTCTCGGATTGGTTTTCCATTTTACTTTTAATTTGGTGTTGGTTGTAGCCAAAAGATTGTCGCCTTCAACTGCCAAACCTGTTGTGCTTAATGGGTTTCCTGACTTATCTCGGAATGGTTCTAAAAATAATTCTATCTGGTCACCTGCCAAATCTTTGAAACGCCATTTGTCAAAACTGATTTTTTTAAGCCAGTCCTTATCAGTCAATATTTTTTCTGTCCAATCTCTAACTTTTACCTGATTCTGATTGCGGAAAAACTCTAACAAATGTTTTTTGATTTCTCCGTGGCTTGGATCAAGTCCTTTATTTACCATTGCTTCTATGGCAAGGAAAATAGTTTTGTCGGTGTCACTTAATTGGTCAACACATTCGCCATTACGAAGTAAACGAGCCTGAACATCTTCTTCCTTCAACTTCAAATCAGGAATCAAATTAAGATGATGCAAATAGCCTCCTGCTGTTTCCCAAGTGCATTCGTCATTTTTTAAAGCCAATAGATAACGCAATTGATTTTCGATTCGCTGTTTACGGGCAACAGAAGTTTCCATTACCGATTTTACGATGGCTTGTTGCTCTTCAGGAAAACTATTGATGATTGCGTTCCTGTGTTGTGCCAATACACCTGCCAAGTCATACGATTCAAAGGTGTGGATGTCATAGCTGTCTTCGGCTGCACCTTTAAAACCCTGCGGAATAAACACAACCAACACACCAAAATCCAAACGGTTACGCAACTCAATCAAACGACCGCTTTCTACTTCAAAGGCTTCTGACTTATTATCGGTTAGCACATAGGCTTCTACTTCCTTAGCTTTCAGGTCGGCATCTGTGTTTATTTTCTCACAGGCAAAGTGCATTACATCTTTGGGCAAATAATCTACCCGCAAACAGTGATTGCGTTGCTTGTTTAGCAATTTTGCTTTCAGGTCGTTGAAAACCGCCTGTGCTATTTCTTCAAAGTATATTTCTTGCGTTATCGTTACCATATCGTAAAAACTTTATGCTTGGGTAAGTGCTTGGGTAAATAATTCCTGGGCTTCATCCTCCAGTTTAATGGCTTCTGCTCTCAATTCATAAGCTTTGCGAACCAAATCGCCAATTTCTTTTTGTTGCTCTTTGGTTGGAATTGGAATAAGAATTTGTTCAATTTGTTCAGGTGTCAAGTGGTCAATTACAGCACCGTGCTTGAATTTAATTGCTTGTTGATAGCCATATTCTGTGGAAAGAAATGCATATAAATAGCCTGAATCTAAATCTTCAGATGTTACAATTCTTATCAAATCGTGGGTTGCCACCCAATCTTCATAGTTATTGCAGATGTAGCAGGTTCTTGCAAGAGTTCCGGAACAAGTCATTAGAATCCATCCCGTTTTTAGTTTGTAGTCATCTAAACCAGTAGTTTCGGAATAAGATAGGTACGATACATCTGTTGGCCTGATTTTGATAATGTCTTTACCAGCCATATATGGGATTCCAAATCCTTTTTCAACAAAAGTTCTTGTAAATCTATTCAGGTAGAAAATCTTTTCTGCTAAACCATCTCCAAGCTCTTTGTAATCTGATGCTAAACTTTTAATATTATCTAACACCTGCTTTACTACTGGATTATAAAAATGAGCATCCAAGCGATAATCTTGGGTAAACTCATCTATTCCTGTCATTCGTATTTCAACTTCGCCATCTGTTGCAATGGTTTCAGGTGTGATGTCGCAAAGGGGTGGAAGGTTGTTATATTGAAGAACAAGAGAACGAGCTTGTTTAATCAATCGATTTGCTTCATCTCTGTTCTCCAATGCTGTTACAATCATCTGATTCATTTTTCCTACCACTGAATCATTAATTATTGGTGTTTTAAGTTCCGCCAACTGAAAACCTCTAACTCTTTTTATGATTGCACCATAAGCCAAATTAGAAAGTTCATTTGCACCGAATGAACTTGTCAAGTATGTGTAAATGAATCCAAGATATTTACTTTGGTCTAGGTTTATTCTTAAAATATCACTTGTACCGGCAACCCCGTCTAATTCTTCAGTCGCAACTACAATACTGCCAACTGTTCCCGCTGCACTAACAAGAATTTGCCCTCTTTTAATAATGTATTGCTCAATATTTTTAGTCAAGGTCTTAGAAATAAACCTAGAATCAACTGGTGGTTCTATTTCCGACATTTCCGAAGATGATATATAAGGCACACCAAATTCTTTATCACAGTATATTCTTGTAAATAAAGTTGGTTCCTCAACGTCTTGAATAAATTCCGAGAGTGTTGTAAATCCAAGATTTGAATTTACTGGATAACTTACATCATCTATGAAATGAGATGAATCCAGCCGAGTATCTCCAGAAATTACTTTTTCCGAATCAACCAAATAGCCGATTTGAACATTTGCAAACAAGTTGAATATTTCTTCTTTTATCATATTCTACTTATTTACGGTTTTCAAAAATTCATTCGCTACTAATGGTAGCTCATCATCTACGATTCTACCTGCGGTATCAACAGTAGGAAGAAAATCTAAAATTGTAGATTCTGAAAACGGTTTGTATAAAGTTCTATTTATGATTTCACGACCTTGATTGTCTCTTTTGAAAATGAAGTTTCCACGCCTGTCTTTACCAACTGTTTTCGGTGAAGCCATAAAAATCTCGTAAGGTCGCATTTGCCCACTCATACTTTCCATCAACTTTTCTTGGTCGCTTTTTCTACGGAGTATCAAAACACTTGTTTGTGTGCCTGTGCGTGGCAAAAAGGTTTCTACAGGCAAATCCACACTGGCAAGCACTTGGCAGTTTTGCAAAATCCAATAACGTACATACGCATAACCCGGATTGCTCAAAATACTGTCAGGCAAAACAATGCCGCATTTTCCTGTGCCGGGTTTTAAAAGTTTGATGCAACGTTCCACAAACAGCACTTCGGGTTCTAAGGCATTTTTCAAATTACCTTCTTGCACCCATTTACCATCATCGGTTTTGCTCCATCCGTGAGCTAATTCGTAATGTTCCAGAATTTCGTTGCGGTCAATTTTTATCTTAGCTCCAAATGGCGGATTAGCCATTACAAAATCCATCGAGCCTAATTGTATTTTCTGTCTAGCTTCTTTTGATTTCCAAGCGTTGGGGTCTTCCAAACCATTTTCAGCATACAAACCACCTCTGCCATCATTGTTCATAATCATATTCATCTGTGCAGCCTTCACCAAATTGCTGTTGAAGTCCGTTCCGAATATGTTGTAACCTGACTGATGGATTTCGTCAAACAAAGCTTTTTCTTCTGTTTCGGTTGGTTTGTTATGGTTTTTCCAATTGGCTTTGTGCTTTTGGCGAAGCTTTTCGCTCACATAGTTAAATGCCATTACAATGAAACCTCCCGTACCACAGGCAGGGTCGTAAATGCGATCACCCGGGTTGGGGTCAAGCATTTTCACCACCATTTTCACCACATTTCTTGGTGTGAAGAATTCACCTTTTGTACCCTCCAAAGTTGGGCCTACAATGGTTTCATAAGCCACGCCTTTCACATCTACAGATGAGTGAATGAAATCGTATTTCTCTAATTGAGCCACGATATAAGAAATGGTCTCAGGGTTGAAAAGCAAACCTTCGGTTTGGGCATCAAATAATCCGTTGAACTCGTTCCGTTTGCGAACTTCTTTGAAAAGAATTTCAATTCTGTCTTTAACTTCTTTGTGGCCTTGCTTATCATTTCTTTCCTCTGCACTGCGGATGGCAAATCGGGGTCTGCCTCCGTGGGTTTCGTCCTCAATTTTGGCAAACAATATTTTTAGGAATTCCCAAAATATTTGCTCTTTACTTCCACCTTGGTTGGCGTGAATGTAATCGTGGCAGCGCTTGAAAGCATAAAGCAAGTTGTTTCCAGTTGCAACCCTTAGTCTTCTGCGGTCGGTGGTATAAATAGATGAAGCATCTTCGCCATATCTTGGAAAGTCGTTTACAGGAAAAACATCTGTTTCAAACTTGCTCTTTTTCTTTTGAAAGTAGATGGTTTCAATTCCATTAGTCCAGCAACCATACTCAGCACTTGGCACATCAACCAGCCATTGCTCTAAATCTGTAGCACCACCGCTTTTATCAGTTGGATTAGATTTAGGATTGGCAATCATCACCAATATATAAGGTTCATCTTTTTCGTGGTGCATTACCACCAAAGGTACTTTTTTGTTTTTTTGCTTGTCGCCATCCCAAACTTTGATGGTGTAATCTACCTGAATATCGGTAGTTGGATATTGATATTCTTCAACCAAAGTTCTTTCAAAGTTTTGCCGAACAGCTTCTTGTTCTGTTTCTTTTACATATTTACCTGTAATGTAATCGGCTATCTTACCATCTGGTATTTCCACATTGGCTACATAGTCCATTGCAGGTTCATTTAGTTCCATATTTTTTGTATCGCTCATTTTAATATTTTATTCAGGTTCAACTTTAAATCTCGGTTTAATTACCTGAGAGTTTGACGCATCAGAAAGATCGGTATAGAAACCAAGTTGTCTCAAACGGTCTTTCATTGCGTTAAAATTATTTGTCAATGCTTTGGCTGTTTCAGGGCTGTCAGAGCCATTTGGCCATTCGTTGATGTAGATGCCATAGCGGTCTTTTAACCATTCTACAAAACTTACGATGGTGATGGGTTGAGTTCGGAATCCTTTAAAATCTGCACTTACCACAGCCAATTGTACAAGTACTTCTAATAAAACATTTCCTAGTACGTATTTTCTCTTTTTTCCTCTACCACCTTGCAGGAAGCCATCTTCACGGTTCATATTGCAAAGTCCGTTCATTAACTTTTTGTGTCTTGCAACAAGGTTTTTCCAATTCGATTTATTATTACATAGAATCTCCACATACTTATCCAATGCAGGTATATTCATAGCTAAGATGGCCTGCACATCTGGGTCCTCACTCAAATCTTCATCAGTTGCAATTTCACCTAATTTGAAGGTGAAAAAACCTTCAACATTTGGATTAGACAAAAAGCCAACAAGTTGGTCAACCGTTGGTTCTTTATTTCCTTGGGTTTTGGCAAACTCAGCCAATTTGACTAATTTATAGTGAGATTTGAAATAACGATACATTTCATTGTAATCGCTGTCAATAGAACGCTTTGAAAGAGCATCACATATTTTATCTTGTCCGAGAGTGATGTCCACAAAAAAATTAGGTTGGAAATCACATTTACACAACCTCCCAAAATCAGCCTCACTTTTTATTGAAACACAAGTGCCACATTTCGACTTTCCATTTTCAACTAAAGAATTGATTTGATTATAGGCTTTCATTGCATATAAAGCCGTGTGGAAGTTGAATAATACTGTGATGTAATGAAATAACTCTCTTCTTGGAACGGAATCTTTGTAAACCAACAGTTTCATTGTGTCAAAAAGAAACTGTTTCTGTTGTGCTTCACACAAGAACTTGTAATCGGGAACTAGCTTGGCATTAGTGGATGGCAAGTCAACTCTAAAACTATCTAATAGTCTCAATAAGAACTGTGTCTCAATATCAAGTTCGTTAAACTTATCGTTGTCAACAACCAAATTAAATTGTCCATCTCGTTTAGTTCCCTCAAGTAAATAAGACATCAAATAATCGTTGTCGCTTGCCACAGCAGTTCCTTTGAAAACATTGTACAGGAAAACTGAAATATCTCTGTCTTGACTTCTGATTCTTGGGTCGAGTAGTTTTATTGTACTTAGGTGAAGTGGTTTTAAATTAGAAATCCTTTCTCTACCTTGTCTGCCTTTCCCTTCTACCACTGTTGTCGCAAAGTCAGCAGAAATCCAATTCTTCATTAGGCGTTCTCTTGTTGGGTCGGTGATTCCTTCAAAGTGATGCCCATTCTCTTTAAGTATTTCAACCAAACTTTCAGGGTATAAAGTGTCCTTATTAGTTTTAGCAATTACTTTACCCTTAGTGTGTAGCAATACCAATAATCTTACAACTGCCTGTTCAAAATTGATGTTGTTTGCATCAATAGGCATAATTGGAAAATATCTAAAAGCTTTTTGTTTTCTATCTAGTGCCATAATTATTTGCTTTTGCTTAGTACTAACTTTCCTGAACTGGCTTTTTCAAACTTGTAAAGGTTTGTATCATCCTCTGTTAAGAATACAACCGTTGAACGCTTTGCCAAAATTCTACGCTTGAACATTTCAAGGTTTAAGAAGAAAGTTCTGATTTCAATGGATGTTGGAACATAGCCTTCTTTTATTCGCATTAGAATTTCAAAAAGGTCAATGTTAATTTCCAAAGATGTGGTTTTGTCAATGTGTCTGAAAATAATGTGGTCGGGAAAATATTCAATGTAGTTGGTTTGATTACCAACATCAGGCAATACCACTTCAAAGTCAGCAGCCGTAAAACCGTAAAATGCTTTGGTAGTTGACTTTTTTAGACTATTACTGCTGATACAAACATTCTCTCTACCCACTTCGTCATTGTATATTTTCTCTGATTTTGAGATTGCCAAAACCAAATCGTTTCGCAAATCATTTTGTGGGTCTTTACCAGTTGAGAGAAATTCAATGAAAGTTTCAAAATATCGATATGGCAAGAATGAATAATGGCTAATTGAAAATTGCTCTTTTAAATATTCATCATTTCCTTCAAAATATAGTTTTCTTTTCATTGCAGATAGAAACAAGTCTGCATTCACTTTTCGAGTTTCATCATTATCACTTGTTCCTTCCGGCTTGTTGATGTAATAATCTTCTAAATAATTTAAGTCAGGATTATTTCCTGAATCAGCTTTTGTGATTAAATGTTCGGTTAGTTCTGTTTTAGGATTCAGAAAATAAAGATGGTTTTCCAACTTAGGCAATGGCATATCTGCTACATCCACCTCACTTAATATGGAAACCATTCTATCCATTTCAACCTTGTTAAAAGCATTGTTGTAATAGAAGCGGTCAAGTAAATTATTACCAGCATCAATGTCAGCTTGCAACTGTGAACAAGTGTATTTATTGAAAATGATGAATGAGATGAGAGAACGAATGTCTCTCATTGTAATATGCTTTTCTTTTTTCAGGTAGATACTAAGAATTAACTCTTTAAGTCGTTGTTTTACAACTGCTCCTTTCTTTTGGTCTCTAAGGCTGTCAACATTGTATTTGATATAACAGCTATTAGCATAAGCACAATTCTGTTCTTGGCAAGGTTCCCAAGTTTTCTTGGCACCATCTTCATCAAGAATAATGCTGAGCAGTTCATCAAAAATTGAGTTTGGATTGTTCAGTTCAACAATTGCTCTGTTGTTTAAGTTGATAAAAGCCAAGGAATCGGGCAGATTATAATTGTCATATTCAAGATACCTGTAAACTTGTTTGCCCAACCACGAATATTCTCTTTTGTTAAGTATAAAATCTCTGAGTTTACCCTCATTGATGGCAATAATTTTAACAATCTTAGCTGTTGGTTCTTTTTCGCCTTCAAAAGCCTTGAAAAACTCTTTCAATAACAAGTCATTGGATTTGCCTTCAAAATCTTGGCTACCGTCATAAAGTGTTTCAAATTCAAATCCGTTGAAAGTGAACTCACATCCATTGTCGGTCTTAGTTTTAAAATTGCCACCATTTTTCTTGGCTGATTCTTCAATGAGCTGAATAAATGCTGTCTTACCATCACCAGCATTTCCAGTTAAAACCACAAGTTTCTTTTTCCCTTGAAGTACATCATCTTTTAAAGCAGTATCCAGTCTTGTCGGAATGTAAGTACTTTCATCAAGTCCTCTCGTAAGTCCTGTACTTAATAAGCTCTGAGAGTATATTTTCAGAAATGTGTCAACGTTCGGGTTGTAGTTCATTTATTCTCTATTTAAGTCGTTGAATTTATGTTTTTAAAGCGTGTTGGCAAAAAACGGCTCTTTGGATTTTGCCTGAAGGGTTGGCTTGTGCGGTTGGGGCAAAAGCCAATGTGCCGTTTGCGGGCTGGCATAAAATTGTTTTTAAAAAATGCGGTGGGAAAAAAATAAAAAACATAGGGTCGGTCAGCGTGTCGGTTTATATGCTGTCCGTTTGTAATATCGTTTCTATGTCCGTGTTCACCTGTCAAAATGGTTTACTTTTTCTGTTTATAGTCGTCTCTTTGTTGTTGTCGGGTCGTCCTTTACACTTGCTGCCAACGGTTGAGGCTATATGCAGTAAGGGATTGCGGGCTACTTTCCTGTCCACACGCACCGAAGTTTGAGCGGGGCAGAATGCTTGAATTATCACTGAA
>Ga0255346_1007202_pt1 | contig 10498 bp, 6 predicted proteins | sample wastewater_treat_FD_194410 | JGI IMG/M metagenome (GOLD analysis project Ga0255346, IMG submission 194410) | Wastewater microbial communities from Lulu Island WWTP, Vancouver, Canada - plant22 | ecosystem: Engineered > WWTP > Wastewater > Unclassified | place: Canada: Vancouver, British Columbia... | reverse complement strand
AAAGGCCGTCATCGACTCTATTTTTGCGATTATTTCCGGGGAAATGGGCAAGTTGACGGAGGACGACCTGAAGGAGATACTTACCATAGTCAAATCCGTCCGCGACCCGTTGGTCGCGCCCTGCCAGTAACAGGCCGCGCCGGGCGGGGGCGCTCCTCCGGGACGCTCCCGCCCGCCCACTTCCGCGAGGTGCAAAGCCCGTGCCTATGACCGAGATAACTCTGAACGCTGTGCTGAACCTCTTCGCCATCCGCGCCGCGTCCGCGCCGGACAGCCTTCGCGAGGGCGTGCGGGAGAGGGCGGCATCGTACCTGCGGGATCACCTGGGGCTGGACGCTATCCAGCCATACCTCGAGCTCTACGACCTCGCGCTCGACATGCAGAGCGAGGCGCCCGCCCCCCTGCTCGCGGAGAGGGGGGCCTCGGTGGCCGCCGGACTCGGGAGACAGGCCTCGCGACAGGAGCAGGTATCCGTGCTGGCCGCCCTGATCGAGGCCTCGCCCGGCGTCGACCGGTGCGACGCGCTGCTTCCGGCGCTCGCCGAAGCCCTCTCCCTGCCGCAATCGCTGATCTCGGGCTACTCTCTGTTCTGCGGCGGGGACTTCCCGTGGGACGGGGAGGGGCTGGACGACCGGTTCCTTATCCCGGTCGACGGAGACGCGACGGCTCGCTCCGGGGCGGGCCCCAGGACCCTGCACCGTCCGCAGTTCCGCGGCTCCTTCGCGGTCTTCCGCGCCGACGAGTCCGCGTGGTTCTTCCGGGCCGCGCCGGGCTCGGAGCTGCTGCTGGACGGCGTGCCGCCGGGGACGGGGACGCACCCGCTCAGGCAGGGCTCCGTCATATCCAACCGGATGCGCGACCGCGTCCACTTCGGCGAGATTGCGGCGGCGTTCTCGATCTCGTCGGGCCTCGCGCCGGTCCACGTGCTGGAGGGCGACCACCTGGACTTCCGCTACGGCGGCGCGCCGGACAAGGGGCTTCACGACTTCTCCTTCTCGGCCAGGGGCGGGGAGTTGGTCGCGGTGATGGGAGGGAGCGGCTCGGGGAAGACGACCCTGCTCTCCCTGCTGACGGGCAGTCTGCGCCCGCGCTCCGGCAGGCTGCTGCTCGACGGGCGCGACGTCACCGACGGGTCGATGGCCCGCTGCGGGGTCGTCGGCTACGTGCCCCAGGACGACCTGCTGTTCGAGGACCTGACCGTCTTCGAGAACCTGTACTACAGCGCGCGCCTCGGCCTCCCCGGCCTGTCCGACTCCGAGGTCCGCGAGCGCTGCCGGCGCGTCCTGGACGAGCTTAACCAGCTCGACACAGCCGACCTGCGCGTCGGATCGCCGCTGGACAAGACCATCAGCGGCGGGCAGAGGAAGAGGCTCAACATAGCGCTGGAGCTGGTGCGCCGTCCTGCGGTGCTGCTCGTGGACGAGCCCACCAGCGGCCTTTCGTCGGCCGACTCGGTCAACGTCGTATCGCTGCTGAAGGCGCAGTCCGCGGCCGGGAGGCTGGTGATCGCGGTGATCCACCAGCCGTCGTCCGAGGTGTACAAGATGTTCGACAGGCTGTGGATGCTGGACGAGGGGGGCCGCCCGATCTACGACGGCAACCCACTGGACGCGCTGGTCCACTTCCGAAGCGCGTCATACCGCGCGGGGGAGCAGGAATACGCCTGCCCCAGGTGCGGAAACGTCAACCCCGAGCAGCTTTTCGAGATAGTGGAGGAGAGGGTCCCCGACGAGCGCGGTCTGCCGACGGGGCGGCGAAGGGTCCAGCCGGAGGAGTGGCACCGCCTGTACCTGGACTCGGCCGCCGTCGCCGCGGTTCCGGATCGCGTCGACGAGCGCGCCGTCCCCGCGGAGGTCGAGACGCGCACCCCTCCCTCCCTGAAGGAGCAGTTCGCCGTCTTCTTCGCCAGGACGATGAAGAGCCGACTCGCCAACAGGAGCTACCGGATCTCGGTGCTCGTGCAGCCGCTGCTGCTCGCGCTCGCCGCGGGGCTGCTCTTCCGCGGGTCGTGGGGCGCGGAGTACGTCCTGCGCGACAACGTGAATCTGCCCGGCTACTACTTCATCAGCTCGGTCATCGCCGTCTTCCTCGGAATGGCGCTCAGCGCGGACGAGATCAACCGCGACCGTCGGATCCTCGAGCGGGAGCGACTGCTGCGCCTCAGCAGGGGGGCCTACCTCGCCTCCAAGTTCGCCTGGCTGCTGCTGGCCGCGGCCGTGCAGACCGCGCTGTACACCGTCATCGGGAGCGCGCTGCTGAGGATCCCCCCCTCCTGGCTGACGCCGTGGTGGATACTGTTCAGCACGGCTGTCTGCGCCTCCATGATCGGCCTCATCCTGTCGGACTCGCTGGCGTCCGCGTCCGCGATACACATCCTTATCCCGGTGCTGCTGGCCCCGCAGATAATGCTCGGCGGCCCCGCGATCTCCTACGACGAGCTGATCCGGAAGGACGCGGGGGACAGGAACGTGCCCCTGGTGGCCGAAATCATGCCCACCCGCTGGGCCTACGAGGCGCTGATGGCCGACCACTACCGGAACAACCCCTTCCAGCGCCTTTTCTTCCGCGACGAGATCGACGAGACGAGGGGCGAGTACCTCGCCGACCTGTACATACCGGAGGTGCGCGGACTGGCCTCGTACCCCTTCTCCCCGACACTCGACGCGGCGGGAAACCCCGACGATGCCGCCAGGATCGCCGGAAGGCTGACCGCGCTGCGCAACGAGCTGGACAACCTGGAGCGCATCACCGGGCTGGAGTGGTGCGAAGAGGGGCTCGGCGACGAGTCGCTTGTGCCCGGCGCCTACACGCGCGAGGCGCAGCGCGCGGTGCTCGCCTGGCTGAAGCTGGCGGAGGAGCGCGTCAACCAGGATCGCGAGGCCGCCTCCGAGCGGCGGGCGGGCATCGAGAGCGACCTGCGGGCCCGTCTCGGGCACTCGGGGTTCGAGGCGTTCAAGAACAGGAGCTTCAACAGGGAGGTGGAAAAACAGATGCTCGGAGTCAGGGCCGGGGACGCGATAGTGCTGTCCGGGGCTCGCCTGGTCCCGAGGGTCCTGCCCGTGGCGATCGAGCCGGAGTCGCGCCTGGGCAGGGCGCACCTGTTCGCCCCCTTCAAGCGCCTGGGCGACATGCAGATACCGACCGCGCCCTTCGACGCCGGGGTCCTGTGGCTGATGACGGCGCTCCTGGCTCTTGCGCTGCACCTCCGCCTGTTCCCGAGGGCCGCATCGGCACTGCGAAGGGCGGGAACCCCGGCCACTCCACATTCGAAGTCGATGGTATAATGATCTTCGACTTTATCATGCTGCCATATGCTCTCATGAAAGGGGGAAGGCGATAGCGAGAATGGGGCGGCGGGTCACGCCGCCCCGCGGGACTCGGGGACTCCGATGATGGAGAGCAGCACGTACTCGCCGAGGGATTCAAGGAAGTAGCCCCCCGCCGATCCGTCGTAGACGATCTCGGCGCAGAACCTGTCCCTCAGGAAGCCGATGTCCCTCTGCAACAGACGTTTAGCCGTCTCCGAGCCGGCGCGTCTGTCGAGGTATCCCGCCTCTCGGATCAAATCGTCCGACGCGACCGGAATCCCCCTCTCCCTCCACGCCTCGAGCCGGTGCAGCAGGGTGTTGAGGCGCAGAATCCTCTCCGCCGTCAGGGCGTCGCCGCCCGCCCTCGCCCCCTCCCGGGGAAGAGGATCACAGCAGCACATAGCCCTTCTCCTTCTGGACGTAGATTATCTTGACGGAGAAGTACTCCCTCAGGAACTGTATGTCCCTCTGCAGCAGCCTGATCGAAGCCTCGCGGCTCTTGCTCTCCCCGCCGTACTCGCACTCCCTGATCAGGACGTCGGAAGGAACGGTGCGACCGCTCCTTTTCGACCCGACCCGGGAGAGCAGACGGTTGACGCGCTCGATTCTGACGGAGGACATGCCTCTGCTCATCGATACCGCACCCCTTTCACAAATTGTCGTCGGACTGCAAGGACCCCACCCGATTCTGTCTACGGGCGCCGCCTCTGCAATCATCGTGTACCGGACACGCAGATGTGCGACTTGACCACGCGCAATGGAACCATCGATCCTTGTCCTTCGATGTCCGACATTCGTGAAACGAGTTCTCTTCGGGTTTGGTATCGTCCAAAAGATTAAAGCGCTCGCCCTCGGCGTCTTTGGATGGCGCGCGACGCCGGCCCGGGCGGATTAGACGCGGTGGTGCGGTGTGAACGGGGTGTTCGATGCGGTCTCTTAATGCAACGTTGCGCATTATACCACGGATGCGCGTATTTGTAAAATTTCAAGCGTCGAAAATGCTCGCCGTCACTCACCTCCCTCGGAGGGGTCGCGGGAGAGCAGCTCCACCACCTCCCGCAGCGACCTGGTGTCGTCCACCGGGATTATCTCTTTCTCCTGCTCGTCGTCGCGGACGACCGCGCCGCTCTCGTACCGTTCGCGGCACCTGGCGGCCCAGGTCGCGAAGTCGGAGGGGAACGGAGGGTTCTTGACCACGATCGGCCTGGCATGCTTGTGGATCAGTTTCAGCGCGGCGTGGACTTCCCGGGAGAAGCCGCTCTCCGCCGGGCGAGACCCGTTGATCCAGTCCTCGCCGCAGCCCATGCAGAAGCCCCACCACTTGTTTGCGCCGCTCAGTATGCTTCCGCAGCGGTAGAATACGCGGCACTCCCCGCCGCAGTTCGGGCACGGTTCGATCCATCGGCCGTCCTCCCACAACTCCAGCAGGATGCCGAGCGACACGGGCCCGCCGCCTAAAAAGGCGCAGGAGAGCGCGGAGAAGGACAGGGGGGCGTCGTACAGCTCCGGGTCGGCGAAAATCCGCGCCCTGTTCTCCCAGAGCAGGCGGAAGTTGGATATGAACAGCTCTCGGTCGCGAGCCTTCACCCCCGCGGACTCCTGCGGCACGGGGGAGACGACGTGAACGCCGTCGCCGGTGAACGCCAGTCCCCCTTTGGGATATCCTCCGAAATGTATCATTCGCGATCAGCTCCTCTCCTCTTCCGTTATGTTCTTTCGTTCTCGCACCCAGCCGATCTCGGCGCCGGCCTTCCGCAGCATCTCGACTATCTCCTCGATTTTTCTGTAGAATTCCAGCGCGTCCAGCGCGGCATCCAGGGGAGTCCTGTTGAACTTGTCGAGCTTGTTTATGAAGGCGCCGGAGCCGAGCAGCAGTCGCACCGCCTCCGGGCAGACATTGTCCACCGCAAAGTGCAGCATCGGCGTGTACGGGATGCCGAGGGCGTCCGGGTCGGCGCCGGCCTCCAGCAGGACGCGCATGGCATCCGTGCCGTGGCTGCGCAGGCCTTCGACCGCGTAAAAAAGCGCGGTGTAATACCCCTTCGAAAGAGCGTCCACCTCGACCCCGGCGTCCAGGAGCGCGCGCAGCGAATCCGCGTCGCCGCCCTTGGCCGCGTACATCAAGGGGGTCTCTCCCTCCCCGTCGCGCGCGTTCGGATCGGCGCCCGCGGCCAGTAGAGCGCGCAGCGAATCCGCCCTGCCGCTCTCGGCCGCGTACATCAAGGGAGTCTTTCCCTTGTTGTCGTGCACGTTCGGGTCGGCCCCGGCCGAGAGGAGGCATTCGACCGCGGATATGTCTCCGCCCCGCTCGAGGACCAGCATGAGCGGCGTGGTGCCGTCCCCGGCCTGGACGTTGACATCCGCTCCGGCTTCCACGAGGGCTTCGATGGAATCGTCCCTCCCAAAGTAGTAGGCGGCGTCGAAGAGCGGGGTACAGCCCCGGTCGATCCCGGCGTTGACGTCCGCCCCTGCGGCTATGAGCAGGCGGACGGTCGCCGCGTCTTTGCGCGTAGCCAAAGACAGGGGAGTATCTCCTCGGCTGTTCGAAGAGTCCAGTTCGGCGCCGGCGTCCAGCAGCATCCTCAGAGTCTCCTCTGAGAGGGCGGGTACGACGTGGTGAAGCACGCCGCCGCCCTCGTCGTCCCTGGCCGTTGCGTCTGCGCCGGACGCAAGGAGGAGCGCCAGCACATCGGGCTTCAAGGCCCTTTCCATGTGGAGGAGGGGAGTTCGCCCCTTGTTGTCGCGAGCGTTCACGTCCGCGCCGGATTTCAGCAGCAGTTCGACCACCTCGAAGTGACCTGAGTCCGCAAGCTCCGCCATGAGCGCGGTGCAACCGCTGTCGTCTCTGGCGTTCACGTCGGCGCCCGCCGAGACGAGAATCTCCGCCATCCTTGCGGACTGTGGTTTCCCGGAGTCAGGGTCGAGGGGAGCGCAGAAGCCACAACCGATGAGCGCGGTGCGGCCGTTTTTGTCCCTGGCGTTCACGTCCGCGCCGGCCTTCACAAGCTCCCGAATCACCATCGGGTCTTCGTTATACCACGCCGCCCTCATCAGGGGAGTCGCATCATCGCTGTCGCGGGCTTCGATGTCGGCCCCCGCCAGGATGAGCGCCCGCACCACGTCAGGGTTCCTGGCGCGCTCGGCGGCGATGCTCAGGGGAGTCATCCCGCTGAACCCTCTCGACTCCAGATCGGCGCCCTTCTCCACCAGGGCGAGCGCAACCCGCGGGTTCCTGTTGCACCACGCGGCCCATGACAGGGCGGTCAACCCCGACTCGTCCCTCGCCTCCAGGTCCGCCCCGGCGGCTATCAGAGTCAGCACGGCCTTCGGATCGGGGTTGGCGCGCGCGGCCCATATCAGCGGGGTCCACCGGTCCCCGTCGCAGGCCGTCGGCGACGCGCCCCCCCTTAACGCCTCCTCTATCTCCCGTTGCGACGCGGTTGCGCAGAGGTTGTTGAAAGCCGTCTGCTGTTCGCGAGTGTTTCGCTCCGTCATGCCGATCCCTCCCTTGCGGTCGTCCGCGCGTCCCCGGTTCCGAGCAGGGTCGCGAGGTCCACCCGATTCGCGTCCGAAAGCCGCTCGAATCGCTCCGGCTGGCAGGTGAGTATCAGTATCTGCAGCTCCTTTGCGGCCTCCTCGACGATCTTCAGGATGCGCTGAAAACGGATCGAGTCGGTGGCCATAAGGGTGTCGTCCAGCACCAGCAGGCGGCGCTCCCCGCTCCCGGAGCAGTCGGCCAGGGCCATGCGGACCGCGAAGTGGAGCTGCTCCCTCTCGCCGCCAGAGAGCGCCTCCACCCCCACCGGGGCGTCCAGTCCCTTCGGCACGAACCCGGACGGCGCCATCGACTCCGCCAGGCGCAACTCCCCCTGGTCGGCCCCGACTATTCGCGAGTAGATCTCCGTCGCCCGACGCGACGCTCTCTCGGTGACGCTCCTCGACATCTCGGCGCGGCAGTCTTTGAACGTGTCGAGAAGAAGGCGCGTCGAGTCGGCCGCCAGCCTCTCCCTCGCGAGGCGGCGCTTCAGCTCCTCGAGCCTCTCCTCCAGGTCGGAGACGAGGGTGTGGAGTCCGCGCGCTGCGAAGGTGTCGAGGCGGGCGCTCTCGCGAATGCGATCCTCCTCCGTCCTCCTGAGCTCGTCCGTCCTGGCCTTGAGCGCCCTGGCCCCGGCCTTCAGCTCCTCGTCCGGGTCGCCGCCGAGCTTCTTCAGCCTCTCGGCGCACTCCTCGGCAGCGCCCTTCGCCGCGTCCCATCCGAGGGCCAGCGAGGTCAGGTCCTTGCGGCGCTCCTCCTGCGTCCGTCCGTCCGCCTGCAGTGCCCGCAGGCGCTCCTCGAGCGACTCCAGCGACCGTCGGTCGGCCTCCGCTCCCTGCTCCGCCAGCTTCTGCGACATCTCCGCGTCCGACGAGGCCTTCGACGCTTCGTCGCGACCCGTCTCCGCCGCTCTCAGGCGCTCCGCGGCCTTTCTGCCCGCCTCCTCGGCCGTCTCGGCCAGCGCCTCCGGGTCCGGGTCGGCCTCCCTCCACGCGGGACGGGCCTCGAGCAGAGCGGAAAGCTCCGTCTCCACCTGCCTGATCCGCCCGGACAGGGTTTCGATCGTATCCTTGCCCAGGAGGGCATTCAGCTCCGCTCTCTCCAGCTCGATGTGGGTGTCCAGGGAGAAGCCGCGCTCGTGCAGCTCCTCGAGGTCCGTCCTGTCGCTCGTGCCGAACGGGGCCGACAGCTTCTCAATCTGCTGCCTCGCCTTGCTCTTCGCCTCCTCGGCCTCGCGCGGCGTCCCCGCGACGCTGTATGCGCGCAGGACGCCGAAGCCCTCGATATCGAGCCGGATGTCGGCGTAGCCCTGGACTATGACGGGCCTGCCGGCCTCCAGATCGTGAGAGTGGGTCTCTTCTCCCGCCTCGACGACCATCTTCCGGCTCCTCGACGGATGGATTTCGATGCCAACCCTGGACGCGTTCAGCTCCGCATCGGCCCTGTCAAAGTCGGCGAAGGCCTTGCGTATCTTCTTCATATCCGCGAGGGAGGGACAGGCCAGGGCGCTCCGCTCCTGCTCGTGCCCGGCGAGGCTATTTCGTGTCTTATTCGCCGATGAGTCCCTCTCGACGAGCGTGCGCAGGAGTCCCCTCAGCTCGACGACCCTGCGGGCGGCGCGGGCCAGCTCGGCGCTCGCCTCCGTGGCCTCCACCTCGGCGCGGGCGGCCTCGAGCTCCGCGATGGCTGTTGCCAGCGACTTCGCGCTCTCCTCGCGCGCGGCCTCAAGGCTCGGCAGCGCGGATCGGCGCTCCTCAATCCTCTTCGCGACCGAGGCCATCTCCCTGTCAGCCTCGTCGATCCGCTCGACCGTCTCCCTCAGCCGGACGTACTCGGACTCGGCGACTTTCGCGTCGGCGGCGCGGCGGTCGTGCTCGGCGCGGAACTTCCCATACTCGACGGCGCGCTCCTCGAGCCTCTTCCTGTCCTCCTCCATGCGCGCCACCTCGCCCCGGAGCTCCTCCTCCCTCTCGGAGAGCGCCCTGACGCGCCTCGACGACGCCTCGGCCTCCCCGCGCTCCATCCTCAGGGCCTCGAGCCTGCCCTCGGCATCCTCGATCTCCTTCCGAAGAGTCGCCAGCGGACCGGCGCTCTTCTCCTTGCCCGTGGGAGTGAACCAGGTCTCGCTGCGCCTCCCGAGCAGCTCCTCCACGGCCCGAGCGCGGTCGTCCACCACCTGCGCTGTGATCGACGTCCTGATGTCGTCGAGCAGATTCCCGGACAGCTCGCCCACCTCCAGCATGCCCTGCGGCGCCCACAGGACCTGCAGAATGCCCCAGTGCTCCGGACGCGACATGCCCTTCTTCGGCGCATCCTTCGTGAAGAGGGCGCGAGTCATCGTGTCCGCGTCGGTACCCTTGGCGACCGGCTGATAGGCCCCGTTCTCCATACGTTCGAGCAGCGACAGGGCCGAGTCCAGAAAACCCTTGCGGACGCGGTAGCGCACGCCGCCGGAGGTGAACTCGACCTCGACGACGGGCGACAGTCTGCGCCCCCAGGGGCGAAGCCTCTCGACCTCCTTGCCTTTTGCGCTGTGGCTGTCCATCAGCGCGCAGCGCAGCGCCTCGAACAGAGTCGACTTGCCGGTGGCGTTCGGGGCGTGCAGAATGTTGATCCCCTCGGAGAAGGGTCCGGCGGACCGCTCGCCGAGAATGCAGCGCCAGTTCTCGACCTTGATGGAATGAAGAATCATGACCCCACCTCCAAAAGAAGAGAGTAAAGATCCATCAGCGCCCTCGCCCTGGTCTCCGGCGCCCCGACGCTCTCGCGAAGACGCTCTCCCACCACGCGGATCAGCCCGTCGGGCAGGCCGTCCACCCACGACTCGTCCTCCGGCTCGGGCAGGAGGCCGCTTCCGTCCACCTCGCCCCACAGAAACCGCTCGGCGGCTCGCTCCATCTCCTCGAGCGCCTCTCTGTCGTCCGGCCTCATCAGCCCGGAGAGGCGCACGCGGAGAAGGGTCGTCTCCGGCGACGGAAGCCCGGCGATACGCGCTCGGACGCTGTCGATCTCCTCGCGGGAGTCCACCCGCTCGTCCATCGACACCCACGAGACTCCGCCCGTGCGCACGGGAGAGATCGCCGGGACGCTGCCGGGTCCGTCTATCTCCACGATCAGGACGTTGCCGCTGTCCCTCTCCCCGAAGGAGGTCTGCTCGTGAGTGCCGGAGTAGGCCGTCCTATCGCCGAACAGAGCGAAGGAGTGCCAGTGCCCGAGCGCGAGATAGTCCAGCCCCGAGCGGGTCGCTGCGTCCCTCGGGATGGGGTTGTCCCACTCGTCTATCGGCGCGCCCTCCACCGAGCCGTGCGCCAGGCCGATGCGAACCCGGTCGCCTCCCTCAGCCTCTATCCAGGCGGTCGGGTCCTCGTCGGACCTCTTCGCGAGCAGGGGACAGGGGTAGAGGGTGACGCCGGGAAGCTCGTGCGGCGAGCTCTCGCGAAAGACCACCACGTTGCGCGCCGCCTCCCACGAGCGGTCCTCCCAGACGGACCCCGGCACCAATGGGTCGTGGTTGCCCGGAATGACGAAGACGGGGCACGACGCGCCTCCCAGGATGTCGACAACCTTGCGCACCTGCGCCCTGTCGACTGCGTTGTCCTCGAAGAGATCGCCCGCCACCAGGATGAAGTCCGCCCCGTGCTCGGACGCCGCCGCG
>Ga0255346_1007195_pt1 | contig 10503 bp, 8 predicted proteins | sample wastewater_treat_FD_194410 | JGI IMG/M metagenome (GOLD analysis project Ga0255346, IMG submission 194410) | Wastewater microbial communities from Lulu Island WWTP, Vancouver, Canada - plant22 | ecosystem: Engineered > WWTP > Wastewater > Unclassified | place: Canada: Vancouver, British Columbia... | reverse complement strand
AAAAATATGCCCTATAATCCGTTTGATCTGACCAAGGTCTGGTATAAAAAGGACTTCCCCCTGATTGAGGTCGGTATTCTGGAGCTGAACCGGAATCCGGATAACTACTTCCAGGATGTCGAGCAGGCGGCTTTCAACCCGGCTTCAGTCGTCCCGGGAATCAGTTTCTCTCCAGACAAAATGCTGCAGGGGCGGCTGTTTTCTTATGGTGATGCGCAGCGGTACAGACTTGGGGTCAATCATCACCAGATACCGGTAAACAGGCCAAAGAATGCACCGGTAAACACTTCTCACCGTGACGGACAGATGCGGGTGGATGGAAATGCAGGTTCAACTGTAGGATATGAACCGAACAGTTTCGGAGCATGGCAGGAGCAGCCGGAGTATAAAGATCCGATGCTTGAATTATCTGGTGCTGCCGGTCACTGGAATTTCCGTGAAGATGATTCTGATTACTATACCCAGCCAGGGAAACTATTCCGTCTCATGAGCAGGGAACAGCAGCAGGCTTTATTTGAGAATACTGCCCGTGCCATGGGTGATGCTCCTGAATTTATCAAGATCAGGCATATCAGGAACTGCATGAAGGCAGATCCGGCTTATGGCAAGGGTGTTGCTGATGCTGCCGGCATCCCGATGGATAATATAAAAGAGTAAAAGTCAGAGAAAAAGACCGAATTTCATTGTTCAATAAAACAGAACGGATCATCAGCAGAAAAATCACCGGACTGCCAGTATCTCCTGGCTCGATATCCTCCACCACAGAGGTCAGGGTTCGAACAGGATCGGCACTTTCCGGTCCGATGCTCCTTCTTTTCCCTGAACATTTTCAGGACCGGATTTTCAGGGTCGCTTCAGAGTTCGGAGAAGGGGTGTTTCCGTATTGAACCGATTCGAAACTCAGGTAATTGTATAAACTGGCATGGATGGATCTCCCCGTTTGGATGGGACCAGCCAGTAAACACAGAACCCGCATGCTCCAATCTGAAGAGCAAGGCCAATCATGTCCGAAAGTTCATGCAAATTCCCACGTGTCAGGGTGTCCCTGACACCACACCTGATTCCTGCTTCACGGCAGTATGAAAATGCCAGAACTGATTTTTCAAGAGCTCCCGGTGAGTTTTTGAACCTGGGCAGGTTATGGTAATGGATCCATGACTTCAGCTGGGTGTGATCACTCATATTGATATATTTATCATAGTGCAGAATAAATTCCTACATGGTGGTATGAATTTCTTCAATCCGTTCTCTTGGAGAAAAGGGTCAGGTTGTTATCCCAAAAAATATTCGCGATCAATTCAATGTAAAACCCGGAGTTCATCTGGAGTTTTCTATTGATGATGGAAAGATTGTGATAAGCCCACAATATTCCGACTCATTTCTTGAAGATTTTTGTTCAGTTGTAAAAAATAAGCTGAAAAAATCTATCAAATTTAAAGATATCATCGAAAAAGAGAATGAAGAGAGAATGAGTTATGATCTATCTTGATTCTAATGTCTTTCTGTATGCAATCCTGTATGAGGAGAATTCTTTTCCTCAAGTTCATCAGTCTAAACAATTATTAAGTGACATCATAAGGCATAATATCCAGGCCTGTACGTCTATTCTTACCTGGGATGAGATTGTTTTTGTTGTCAGGAAAAAAATTGGCATAGATGAATCCATTCGTACAGGGGAAAAATTCCTCTCATTCCCTAATATGAGGTTTATTGAACCAGATCATGAAATATTAACGATAGCACAGGATTTTATCACTTCGTATAAAATTCGGCCAAGGGATGCAATTCACGCTGCCTCTGCATATCATTACGGGGCAAAAGCATTTGTTTCTGACGATTCTGACTTTGATTGCATGAAAGAAATCCAGAGGGTGAGCCTTCAGGATTATTCACAATAATTACTCATAACTGGTTTTCAAGGAGGCCTTTCTATCCCGATTCACGAACTCACCCTCATCTTTCACGGAGCTGATGTCTTTGATTATGACGATGCAGCCCGTCTCATATCCCTCCTTCACCCAAGGTTATCACTTGTTGCCGGAGTCATGGCACGGACAGCAGCTGAAGAATCAGGTCTTCCGGTCACCTATGACGGAAGAAGACCCAGCGAAATCCTTGCCGAATACCCGGGAGATAAGACAGTTCTCATCCACCGGGCAAAAACCGATGCCTCTGCTCACCGGTTTGGATCACTAATCCATTCCCACCTCAAAGACAGAGGACTCATTCTCATCGATCCCGGAACATGCCAGATTCTTACCTGGGAACCGGTTGATCCCTCTCTCTCTGCATGGCTGTCAAAAAAAACCGGATATACGGTTAAATCGGGTATCCATCATGAGAGGTATCCACCAGATACACGGGTCATCGGTGGCTGTCTTCCTGGTGAACCGGTCTTTGTAAACGGGATTATCATCGGCTATGCTACCAGTGAAGAAGCAGTTATCTCTTTTCATGACGGGACCGTTCAGGCAATATCCGGCATAGATCTAAAAGATCACGGAGTTGAGAAACTTATCCGGTTTGGATGCCCTGATATATCAAAAGCCTGGTGCAAAAGTGGCAATATCCGGATCTCACGCCCAATGAAAGGAGACCGGCGGATAAGAAAGGGCCATATTGTCGTTATTGACCATTCTGCCATGGCCTGTTTCGGGGCTTTTGATCCAGATACCTGTGGTATTCTCACTATCGGGGATGATACGACTTCAATCTGCGGTCATATCGGATGTTTCCGGGGTATGCCAATTCTTGGGATTACTGACGGTGACATCGACGGAATTGTGCCGGAAGGGTATGCCCCGGGAAGTGTGGTCTTGCAGGCTGCCTGGGAACGGGATGATGAGTTAGGGATTGAAATTGCAGGAATGGTTCCGGATGAACCGGTAGTATGGGACGAATGGGTAGAAAAAATTATTCAGGAGCTTGGGGACCGGGTGAAGGTTGTGCATCGGGAAATTTAAGCATATGCTGACTTTCTGACATATTTCCTGTAATATCGAATGATTATTTATGTAATGATTATGCATGCAGGTTATTCCATGATAATGAGGGAAATATCTATGCAAATGGCAATATTGCCAGGGGTGGAAAAGATATCCCGTATTTGTGAAGGTTCATGGAGATAATATGTTGGTGATAATCATCCATGGCAGAAAAAGAAGTTTTGAAAGAGCTTTTCCCGAGTTTTATTTGAGCGGTGAATAATTTGCTTTTTCTTTGGCCTGCTCCAGGAAGACCGGGGCAAGATAATGTTCCGGGTCTATCTCTAATGCCCGGTTACATTCTGCTATTGCCTCGTCATATTTTCCCATTTCAATCAGGGCTGAAGCAATATTGACAATGGTGTCTGCATTATCCGGATACGTGATAAGGACGTGATTATAGGCATCGATGGCTTTTTCATACTGACAAAGTTCAAGGAGGGTATTTCCCTTTATTGTCCATATTCTTGCATCGTCAGGACCGACCTCCAATGCCTTGTCAAACGCAGCAATTGCCTGATCCAGTTTTCCCTGTTCCTTCAATGCATATCCTTTATTGTACCATGCATCAAGATCGCCACGGTATGCCATAGGTACTGGTACACCGGAGTTCGTATTAAGAATAATGGTTTGAAAAAAGATGGTTCTGTCCCGAGCGAAATGAAAAAGGATTGACTAAATTATGCATCACGGGGGTATCTGCATATTAATAAAGATCTGGCTGCAGATTTCGTCAGGCTGACAACACTGAAGAATTATGTCAGCCCTGCCATTTTTCTGCTTTCGATACCGATCTCGTTTATTAAACCGACTTTTGCCCTGTATTTCTGGTTATTGTTATTTCCTGCAGGTATTCTTGTAAATATTAAGTATCCTGACCCGATCGTCATTTTTCTGCATCTGACATCCACCAGCCATTTCTGGATGATCTTATGAACCGGGCGCAGAATCCCGGACTTGATGGGAGAATCGTTACCTGGCAGGCCCAGATGGACAACCTTCCATTTGACGAACAGTCCTTTGATATTGTATGGGCAGAAGGATCAGCTTTTTTAACAAAACAACCCACTCTGTTTTACGAGGGATTCGAGTAAAATCTAAAGAGGAAATTATAGAACGAATATCAGATTATATTGATAGTGTCAATCAATCTCCAGTTGTATTCAAGTGGTCATACAAAATGGATATGAATCCTTCTGGAGTTATTTTGGTATAGTACGATTAATTTGGAATCGATGCATTAATTTTGATTGAATTCTTTATCATTGCATCAATTGTTGCTTCGGATATGCTTTCAATGATTCTCTTTCCAACTACCCGGAAATGAATTAAAATTTTTATCGTTCAAGGATCCACTTCCAGACTGGCATGACCCTTATCCCTCCTTCCGGTGAATCTTCCTGGTGGAGTGTGAGCAGATAACCCGTTGATCCGTGAAATGAGGTGCATGCCTCCATCAGGCCACTAAATTCCCGTTCCTGGTTTTCATCAGACAGGTTCCAACATACCTGAATCGCCATACTCATCTTTCCCTGTTTAAATGCGATAAAATCACATTCATTCTCTCCTTTCAGCCAATATAATTCATAACCTCTCCGACGAAGTTCCAGCCATACAATATTTTCAAGGAGAAGGCCGTGGTCATCTGAAAATCTGAAGGACACAGCGTTTCGGAGAGCGGTATCTATTCCGTAATATTTTTGGTTTCTTGAAAGTTGTTTTTTCATTGAATATTCAAAGGGAGAGAGACTTCCGATAAGATAGGTGTCTTCCAGGTATCCTATCCAGTTTTTTAAAGAGACAGGGCTTTTCATCTGCACGACAGAAGCCAGAGAGGTAAGGCTTGCTTCTCTCGTCATATTTGTATATAAATATCGGCATAATAAGCGGAATGATTTGATTTCACGAATCCCATATCTGGCAATTACATCACGGAACAATATATCATCAAAGGTTCTTTGCAAGATCTCCGGATCCGGATCTTTCAGATATTCTGGAAATCCCCCGTCATCAATGTACTGTGAGAAAAGCCGGAGAGCAGCAGCAGATTCACTGGTGGTATGTATTCCGGATGGATTCCACGAGACTTGATGAAACGTGCAGTATTCATCAAATCCAAAGGGGAACAGTTCAATCCGAATATATCTCCCGGTAAGATGGGTTCCAAGTTCACTACTGAGCATCTGTGCATTGGATCCGGTCAGGAAAATCCGGTATCCTTCGTCATGCATTCTTCTTATAACCCGTTCCCATCCGGGGATGTTCTGGATCTCATCAAAAAAGACTGTTCTTACTTCTGGATATAATTCCTCCCAGATGAAAATAAAGGATGCAAGATCCTCTGTAGTAGCACCGATCAACCGGTCATCATCAGCATTCAGATATAAGAATGAGGGAAATCCAAGTGATAATTGTTTCAGGAAAGTGGATTTTCCAGACCTCCTGACTCCGGAAATGACGACAATCCTATCCTTGTTACGGTATTGTTCAGGATCGATTCTCCGTGGTATACCTGGATCCTGATTCGTAAATCGTTTCAGTTGATCTGCTAAGACTTCTTTCAGGATGTGAAGAGGGATCATATATTACAAATCAACAAAAATCTATTTTTCGTTTATTAGTAATAATAGTTATGTCTCCTCTATGTTGGCTCTATGCTATTATTAGACCAGGTAATGTTGTGGTCGTAACGCTTAAACACCCTCGAATGAGTGAGAGGGACCTTCTCATATAATTTCACCAGAGGCAACCCGTTCTTATCCATTGGGCGTAGGCCCATCCTTTTCCGATTATCCTCTCTTACATAGGGGAGTGGTGGCCCATTCTGATTGGGTATCACGTTACACAAATCATCTGTTCATCCGGAACCCTGTAATCGGGAAGATATAGGGAAGAGAGCGATCATTCCTCCTCCCTCTTTTCATCAGTAAGAATGGACTCTGCATAAGTAAAGATATGAGGATAAAGTTCAATAACTGCATCTGCCATGTTTTGCCTCCCAAAATAATAGGGAGATTTGCCAAGAAGCCTGACGGGAATTATCCTCACCGACTCTCTTTGAAGCGGGACAAGCGGATCATCTCCTTCACAGGTGAAAAACCCGGTGGGAACTGCCTTTTCTGGGAGTTTTATTCCTGAAGGGAAAAACGCGGATACCGGAGTCCCGGCACTTCTGCTCACGTTCTCTGTTTGAACCGACTTGACCTGCCGAACTGCGTTCAAAACATCATCCCTGGTCTTTCCTCTGATGTACAGAAGAACCCAGGGATCCTCATCCAGTGCCTCTGCAACAAAATACCGTGCGGCGATCTTATGAATACAGGGATCATGGTGGTCACCACAGCTACAATAGTAATAAAATCCTTGTGCACTCGAGGGAATCAGATCAATACCAACACGCCGGAGTTCATCAACGAAGTGTTTGGAGAATTCCCCGGATACCAGTGCACCGGACAGGGATGCATCTGCAGCAATCGTCTTTATTAGTGTGTCCCATTCAGGTTGTCTGAACTGGGGTACTGAAAAGTCCACATCGCGAATCGTATACCCTGAACAACTGATCCCGATCTTAATCCACCCAGGTTTGAATACCAGTCTGGACGCCTCATGATTCCGTGCACAATTAAGGCCCCGTGCAAGTCGTTTATTTTCAGCAACAGCCTCCATTGCCCTTACAAAATCCCGTGCATACCATGACTTCCCAACCGGGCCATCCTGTGCTTTGAGTTGAATTTTTTCCTCGTCAGGGACATCATGGATGGAATTGATCCACCACCGGTTCTTTCGTCTCCTCATGCATCCTCCCTGCTAAATAGACTGTCACGAAGTGATACGATCTCTAAAAGCTCTTTTGTTGAGAGATTTGTCAGATACTCATCACTATGGGCAAGGACTTCCTTTGCTAAGGTCCGTTTCTCCTGGTTCATCAGATCTATCCGTTCTTCAAGGGTTCCGGCGGTTATCATCAGGTGAACCTGCACATTTCTCCTCTGTCCGATCCGGTACGTCCGGTCTGTTGCCTGGTCTTCAACAGCCGGATTCCACCACCGGTCAACATGGAACACATGCGTAGCTTTCGTCAGGTTCAGACCGGTCCCCCCGGCTTTGAGAGAGATGACAAAGATTATCGGGGTAGTTGAGTTCTGGAATTCCTCTATCATCTGCTCCCGTTTCTTCCTGGGTGTCTGGCCGGTCAGTAGAAGAACCGGTGTATCTCCCTGTTTTTCTATCATCCCTGCAAGTTCCTCAGCGAATGTTGCATACTGACTGAATATGAGTGCTGAATCCCCTTCGGATGATATCTCCTCTATCATCTCAAGGAGCCGGCTCACCTTCCCTGACCGTTCAGCCTTTATCGATTTATCCCTGGGAGCACGTCCCGGATGGTTACAGATCTGTTTTAGCCGTGTTATCGCAGCAAGAATTGCTCCTTTCCTGGCTATCCCCTCTACTTTATCAAGGTTCTTTGCCATATCAAGCACAACCGCCTGGTATAAGGTCGCCTGTTCGGTTGTGAGTGTGCAATATACCCGGTTCTCCATCTTTTCGGGAAGATCATCGATAACATGCTTGTCTGTCTTCATCCGCCTGAGCAGGAACGGACGGATGAGAGACCGTAATTCGTGTACCAGTTCCGAATTTTTATCCTGCTCTATCGGGCGGGAATAACGGTTTGTAAATGCACTCTGTGAACCAAGGTATCCTGGATTTAAAAAGTCCATAATCGACCAGAGCTCGAGTAACCGGTTCTCCACCGGGGTTCCGGTAAGAGCAACCCGCCTCTCTCCTGTGAGAGATTTGACTGCTACAGTCTGGTTTGCATGAAGGTTTTTGATATTTTGTGCCTCGTCAAGAATGATTGCAGACCAGGAAACGGTTTTGAGGTGGTCCAAGTCCCTTGCTGCCAGATGATAGGTGGTCAGAACCAGGTCATATGAACCGACATGTTTCACGAAATCATCGCCTTTACATCGGTCAGTCCCATGATGCACCCATGAACGGAGTGATGGGGCAAACCGTTGTATCTCCCGCTCCCAGTTCCCGACAACCGACATCGGGCAGATTAGGAGGGCCGGAGTCCTTGGCTTTTCTTTCTCCTTCAGGTAGAGCAGCCATGCAAGTGTCTGGGGAGTTTTTCCAAGCCCCATGTCATCAGCAAGGCAGGCTCCAAAGCCCCTCCTGGTACACTGACAAAGGAAAGAGAACCCTTCCTCCTGGTATGGCCGGAGTGTTCCCTTAAATTTCTTCGGAACAGGAACTGCCTGATTTGTTTCGGTCCTGAAAAATTCCAGAAGATCAGCAACCCAGTCATCCCTGGCATGTATCGAGACCGGGACCTCGGAATCTTCCATTTTTTTCAGGGAGAGCCGCAGCAGATCTCCTGTTGTATCTCCTCCTTTGCTTCTATGTCTGCTAAAAGAATCCAAGGCATGTTGTATCGCATCCGGTTGAAAAGATATCCATCTGCCCCCCAGCCAGATAAAGGGAGCTTTTTCTTTCACCATCTCCCAGAACTCATCAGGTGAGAATGACTCATCTCCGATTGCTATCCGGTAATCAAAAGACAGGAGTTCCTGCAGTCCTATCCTTACCTGCGTATGGGTAGGATCCCGCCTTTTTGCATGGATTTCAACCCGTGGTGTATAGGTTGTATCAGTCCACCAGTCTGGCAGAAGCACTGTTACTCCCTTTCTCCTGGCTCTTGCAAGGTCTGAACCCAGGAACGTTGCAGCCTCTTTCAGGGTCATGCTTCCTCCGGTGGGTTTTGTTCCGGACAGGGGGCGCCATAATGCCGATGATGATGAGGTCAGGAGCCCGATACCGGCATGGAGGATGTGTTTGAGATAGGCTGCCTGAGGGAACAGCCCGCTCTGGTGATCAGGCAATTCCCAGATAATTCCGGCCGGGATGAGAAGAGACGGTTCTGCCTCTGATCTGACGGAGAGAGTAAAATCCCATGGTTCTGTCTGTCCTTCCGGGGGATCTTTGATGATCATACAGAACTCAAAGGGAATAAACCGTCCTGAACTGGAGAAGGTCAGCCAGTCCTGCATCGCCCGTGAATAGCTTCTCTCAAGACCTATGTCCTTTACAGGATCTGATGCCCAGATAAGGTCAGTCATGAACTGCTTATCATTCTGTGTCGGTTCAAAGAAGGGATCTTTCTCCTCTTTCAGTGTATAACCGGTAAGGGCAGAGCGGATGATCACCCGCATCATCTCCACGATGAGTTTCTCCACTCTGGCCTCTGGTTTTGGAAAAAAAGGTTCTTTTGCGACCCGGGGGAGAACGTACCTACAGACCATTGGCATCCGGGTGGAAAATTCTGATACCCATGCCATTTCCTGTGGAGAATGGGCAGGTACCCACAGGGCATGATATCCGGCAAATGTCCGTTCTGCAGATGGTTTGAACCGTCCGTTCTGGATAAGCCTGACGATGCTCTCCATCAGAATGGAGATGTACCGGAAGGAATCACCTGGAATGTATTGATTGTCTGTATTCTGAGCGGTTCTCCAGATCTGAAAAAAGGTATCATACGGGCAGAGGAGAACGGGGATATACATCGGAACAAGAGGGAGCATTTTTTCTTTTGATGATCGCTTCTTTTTTGATGAGAGCTTAGAGGAAGGTGGAACCTTTTCTCCTGCGGGTAGGTATACAATCCATCTGGTAGCCTTCAGGTTATCATATGCTCCAAAGCAGTTCTCTATGAGTGTGTTGAGATCAGTATGATCCAGTGAGTATGGATATTCGCCAGGTTTATCCTTTGCGTAGCCTTTTTTCCTGACCGGGGCAGGATTATCTGTTATATATTCAGCACATATCGCCACCCCTTCAACGGACGGGTTTATCAGGGCATGGAGGATGGGAAGTGAAGGATCGGGTATGGTCTCTTCTTCTTTATCGTGGATTGGTGCTGGTCGTTTCGCGGTCACACAAGGTTCCTCAGATGTGCATACAAGATCTCCTTCTTCTCACATAATGGGATTGATCATATCTGATCCATCCGTTGATATGCCCCTGAACAGATCTCTTTTGTATGTAACAGTTCAGGGATCTCTCCTACGAGGATCTCAACTCCTGGGTCGGACAACAGACCGCTTCACGAGGGGGATCATATCAGAGGTATGCACCGGTAAACCATCCGGTACGGGATCTCCTCCTTGAAATGGCAATCGACGGGAATGATCCAAAGGAGGTATTCCAGTGGTATACTCCGAATCCGGGCAGGTTAATCCATAGTCCGAGAGAGAATCTTACTGTAATGAATATTTATCATTTCTATTCTGTATGAAAGGAGAGTAATGACAACCTTTTGTTAATAAATATCTCCGGGTTTTTCTCATTTTCGTCTTGTGGCGAAAATACTGCAACTATTTTCTGATTTACGGCCGTGTAGCAGTTGTAGCAGTTGTAGCACTTCCTGTACAGGCACCCTGAAAAAAATAATTAGTGATACCTGGGAGGTAAAAAATGAATTTCCTTTCGAGTTACTCGCTGAATATCTAAAATGCTT
>Ga0255346_1007188_pt1 | contig 10519 bp, 10 predicted proteins | sample wastewater_treat_FD_194410 | JGI IMG/M metagenome (GOLD analysis project Ga0255346, IMG submission 194410) | Wastewater microbial communities from Lulu Island WWTP, Vancouver, Canada - plant22 | ecosystem: Engineered > WWTP > Wastewater > Unclassified | place: Canada: Vancouver, British Columbia... | reverse complement strand
AGGTGGAGTTAATTCGCAATGAACGTCAGAGTCTTGGTGAGGATCTGGATGATCTTCATCCTGGAACCTTATTAGAAAGCCTCTCGCCGTCTGAACTACAGGCTCTAGCGGTCTATCGTAGCCGGAAGTTGGATGTTTCCAAATGGGTTGATCGTCTGCGAACCTACAAAGAGAAGCTTGAACGTGATCAGGTAAGTCGTACTAGTCTGGAGGGTGTTCTCCTTCGATTGGAGCAGTTCTCCGAAGGACATATGGCAAAGCAATACGGATCTTCAGCCGTTACTGTATCAAAAGTCCATAGATGATGAAAAGAGAGAGTCACGGCCATGAATGATCTTGCGTAGGGTATTCACCCAAGGTTTATCGTGGTCAGAGCCATATAGGATAGGCATAGTTTTATACAGCACCTCCGAATATTCTACATCCAGATTCTGGACTCTATGAACAGATTTATTGGGAACAGATAAGGGAAGATACTGGTAAGAATGGTGTTTGAGAGCATCAGAATTACGGCATAATGCCAGCATGGCTCTCAAGCCGCGTAGTCGCCAGGAACAACCTCTGCCTTTCATGCGATGGACTACCAGTTTATCAACATTACCTTCAATGGCTCCCAGGCAAGCTGGAACAACATCACTGCGATACTGCAAATCCAGCAAGCCATCCTGGTTGTTATGGATATAGCGATAAAAGTCTTCCAGCTTTTTTCTCTGGTTTCCAGTGGCTTGTTGGATCTGTTTTTGTAAATCCGACCGCACACTTTCCAACCCCTCCTGTCGCAAACGGGTGATCACCGTTTTTGATACCTGGCTATCTGCTATTGCTCGTCTGGCAGCCCGCAGGAGATGGAAGCGATCAAGGATAAATTCCTGTTTGATCTGCAGACGGTCAAAACTATGACGCACCCAGCGGTTGCCATCTCCTCCACAAACCAATAAGTGGGTGTGTTCCAGATCATAGGTCAGGTGTGCTTCTCGCAAAATATGTTCTTGCCATTGCTGTGAATTCAATCCGATTGCTGTCAAACAATGCTTATTCTCCAAACGGTAACGGTCTTTACCTACCGGTTTGCGCCCGGTACTCATGATGGCTACCCTTACTTCAGTCGATTTTTGTTTCTCGCGCTGTAAATGCACCCAAACCCCATCACTCTCACCATATAGAACTGGAGCAGGTGTTCTTCCTGCTTCAACGGGTTCCCCATGTTCAAACACTCGTCTGCGTTCAGCTTCTTCTCCATCTGCAATTCGATTCCCGGTATTCCATGCCATACGCTGTATTGCACTATGGCTGATGGGGGTCTTGATCAAATAACTCAACTGACTTGCTGCCAGCCTATAGGTCCCCATGCAAGCCAATGAAGCTCCCATTTCTTGAACTCGACCACTCATGCGTCCATACTTTTCAATTCCCAACAATTCATCCACCGGCTTTCTGCGTTTCCTTTTTTCATCCAGATAGATCCGTCTCTTGTATCTTATTGCTCCCAGACTGCTCACCAACCAGCGCTCTTCTGTCCCTACATTCTGCCAGCTTTTTGGTAGTCTCTCTGTTATTCGATCATCTATTTCTTTGATCCCCATTCCGAGTGTTTCTTGCCCGGTTTCTATGGCAATCCTCTGGATTGTCTCTTCCAGTTCTTCTATCCTGACTTCTCGTTCAATTTTCTGTTCCCTTTTTGCTACTCTTATTGTTATACTGATTTGGACAGCTTCGTCTGTCATGGAGAGTTCCTTTCTCTGTTGTGGTCTGCAACTTCAATAGTGACTGGAATTCTCTCTTTTTGCAACCCTCTCTATGGATATTTGTGACTGTAACCTGTCTATCCTGTGCAGATCCGCATCGTCTATTTCCTGTTCTCGCTCTTCGGGTTGGCGTCGGGGCTGCTGCGCACCATCATGTTCATCGTCCTGTTGCTCGGCACCATCATGGTCACCTTCTTCGGGCGCTGCATGATCGCCCAGCTACTCAAGCTGATGCCGTGGAACAAGAACCGGGCGGTGCGGCTGAACTGACCTGTGTCATCCCGCCTTCCTGCGGGTACAATAGTTTAATAATTGAACAAACCTCATCATCTCGGGGAGGATATCTAAATGCTGTCCGCTATCAAAATCCTGGCAACTGCATTACTCACCTTGCTCACGCTGGCGGCGGGCATCATCGTCCTGCACACCACCATCCGCCTCATCCGCCATTTTCACAAGTTCCCCATGCCGCAGGCGCTGGCCAACCTGATTGACAACCCCATGCGCCGCAGGGTGCAGCCGCCGGTCGAGATGCCCCAACGCCACGGGTTACAGCCAGGCATGCGCGTGCTGGAGGTTGGCCCTGGCAATGGCCGCTACAGCGTCGAGAGCGCGCGTGCAGTCGCGCCGTGCGGCAGCCTGGTGACGATTGATATTGAACCGCGCATGATCGAGCGCGTACAGGCACGCGCACAGGCAGAGAGCATCACCAACCTCGAGGCGCGCACCGCTGACGTCTTCGCCCTGCCCTTTGCCGATGGTGAGTTCGATGCGGTTTACATGATCACGGTCATCGGTGAGATCCCCCAGCCTGAACGGGCGCTGGCCGAGTTCCAGCGCGTTCTCAAGGACGGTGGTACCCTGGCGTTCAGCGAGCTGTTCTTAGACCCCGACTACCCGACGCGCCGCTGGCTCACACAGCTGGCCGGGCAGGCCGGCTTCCTGCTCAAGTCACAGTCCGGTAATTTCTTCTCCTACACGCTGGTGTTTGAAAAAGCCTAATCCCCCGTTAATGAGGCATCACTCAGCCTCAACGACGCACATTTCGCCGCTTAAAAGCAGGTAGTACAGCCGCACCTGCAGTTCAGGATGCCGCGCCAGGATCTCCCGCCTGGCTGTGCGCATGTCTTCACAATGGTGTTCATAAGTCCCCTCGCTGCCATATGCGCCGCAGTCCTCGTGGTGAACCAGTTCCACCGACGTGATCTGGTGCAGGCGAAGGGCAGTATCCACATGCGCCAGCACCAGATCCAGCTGCCTGCTGCTGCCCGCTGCCGCCAGGAGGTCATAATTGCGCCTGCCCAGTAACTCAACCGCCCAGGCGCCAATGGGTGCCTGTATTCGGTAGTCCATACAGGTTACCAACAGGTGATCACAGGTTTTAACAGTTTCCATGTTTACTTCTCCTCCTTCCTGTTTTTGCTTCCGGCCATCAACTGGGTGAGTGCCTGTTTTAAATGATCGTACCATGCACACAGCCGACTCAAATGCATCTACAGTGAATCCCCATTGAAATTACATGTTTTTCCGCATGCTACTGCACACCATCACGGATTGTTTGCTGATATCAAAAATCGGATACTAATAGCAACCATTCGGAACGTGTAAGTGTTCGGCACGAGGGGAGACAACCGAACCACAGATCAGATTACATGCCTGTTTTTGAACACCGGCAAGCGGTAGAAAGGAGCAGCAGTAAAACGAGTGAAACAATTTTTTAACCAGGTAACAAGATCATATCTTATTCAAATCAAATCATTTAGAAAAGGAGATCGAAATGCAACCAACTAGCAATAAGGAATATTTGTGGAGACCTGAGGATCGCGCGGCAGCATCTAAGAAATTGAAAGATGCAAAGAAAAAGAAGGGCCTTTCTTATGCTGATTTAGCTGAGAAAATTGGCGTAAATAAAACCTGGCTTGCCTGCGCCATTGATGGTCAGCAGTGGGTGCCGGATGAATTTGTTGCCAAGATCGCTGCTGAACTGGGTGTGACCGACGCTGATGTTGCTTTCCTGTCAGAGCATCCATACAAGGGCTATGCCGATCCCATTCTCTATCGTCTGCACGAAGTATTCGACACCTTCGGCCCGGCGTTGAAAGAACTGATCCATGAAGAGTTCGGCAACGCCATCCTGAGCGCCATCGATTTCAAGGTCGATGTCGAAAGGAAGAAAGAGGAAAAGGGCGACAGGATCATCATCACCTTCGATGGCAAATGCCTGCCCTACAGCCGTGCAGGAAAATACCCCTGGTAGGTTCACGGGTCAACGCCGAAGAATAAGCTGCCAGTCTTTCAGGCTTAAGCTGCCGGCCATTTTGATACCGTAAACCCTGTTGAGGGTAATTCGCCCAAATGATGGCGAACCTTACATCAAATATGGCCCGATACGCAAAGACCCATTCCCCGGCAAGGGGACAAGACTGGCAGGAGGAACCGGCTGACCCTGGTGGAACCAGGTTCCAAAGATAGCGCTGGCCACACCCCCGGGCGGAGGTGTGGCCAATTTCTTACACGCGGCGCAAAAACAACATCTTTGCTTGGCGCCTATATTATGAAAGGAGTTGAAATGTCAGATCAACCTTTAGGCTATTTTGATAAATTTAAAGGCGAAAAACCAACCTCTGGTCTGCCCTACCCAAAACTGTTCGAAGTCCTTATCTCAGGACTGGGCGGTTTTGTAATAATGGCTATACTCTATTTGCTGCATGCAGATCTTGAGGTCATTCTGTGCTTTATCATCCCATTTGGCGCATCCGCCGTGCTGGTATTTGCCGCGCCAGCCGCACCCTTCTCCCAGCCGCGTAACGTGATCGGCGGCCATGTCATTGCTTCACTGGTCGGTGTTACAGTGGCAGTGCTATTCAAGCAAAATGTTTGGTGGACAATAGCCATAGCCAACGGTGTAGCCATTGCTTTGATGGTTGCCACCAAGACAGTTCATCCGCCAGCCGGCGCCACAGCCTTACTGCCCATCATCAGCAACATCACCGATTACACCTGGGTTATTCTGCCGGTGTTTGTCGGCACCCTGATTATTGTTGCAGTCGGCTTGCTGTACAACAACCTGTGGAAGAAACGAAAATACCCGGCATGGTGGTGGTAATTGTTGAAATACACGCTTATCTGAGCAGACAAGTGTTTAACGTTATATAATGATTACAACAATTGAGACCAGGGAGTAACGGTAAGTATCAGGTCTGCGTAAGAGACGCAAAATCATGGTAAACCCTGGTCTCGTAACTTGAGCCAGGGTTTTTGCGTTGATACTAAACTATGACATCTAATGGGTTTTTGCTGATGGAAAACATTCTTGATATCCTGCCTGTCGGCGTATTTGTGCTGGATAACAGCTTTCATGTGGCTGAGATTAACTCAGCGTTGGAGACGTTTTTCGGCCTGGCTCGGGAAGACACCGTTGGCCGTGACAAACGCAAGCTGGTTGCCGAGAGAATTTGTCACATTTTTGAGAACGGTGAAGCATTTCGCAAGCGTGTGCTGGCAACCTATGACGACAACACCTATATTGAGCGCTTTATCTGCCATGTTCTGCCAATTAACGATTTGCAGGAACGCTGGTTGGAACATTCCAGCCAACCCATTGCCAGGGGTGCTTACCAGGGCGGCAGGATTGAGGTCTATACTGATGTGACTGACCGCGTCCTGGCAGAGCAGGAGATTCACTGGCTCTCCACCCAAACCATGCAGCTTGTTGAGAAGGAAAAATCACGCATTGCCAGCAATTTGCACGATGGTTTGGGACAGACCATACTGGCAATTAAGTTCTCCCTCGAAAACATTCACGAATCGCTCAAGAAACAACCCAAGACATTCGAGCGCCAACAGGCTGACCTGAAGAAAACCATCACCTGGATCGAAAATATGGGTCGCGAAGTGAGCAGCATCTCCAGCAACCTGATGCCGTCCATGCTTGGTCCTCTGGGGCTGGAGGAGACGCTCACCTGGTTGAAGGAGCAGTATGCCTCACTGTACGGTCTGGATATCCACTACCAATCCTACGGGCTGGGAGACAGGCGCTTGCCGGCAGACCTGGAAGTCGCCGTCTTCAGAGTCTTCCAGGAGAGCCTGAATAACATCATCAAGCACGCCAGCGCGAAGCATGTTGAACTTAAGCTGGTTTACAGTCACCCAACAATCATTGCCACCATTACTGATGATGGCATTGGCTTCAATCCTGATGACAAGGTTGCCCTGGGTACCGGCTTGCGAATTATGAAACAGCGCATTTTGGAGTTAAACGGCAATATCAAAATTACCTCTCAAATCCAGCGGGGAACCACCATCAGGGCGGAACTGCCCATTCAGGATAACCATCATGAAAAAATTTGAGGTACTGCTGGTCGATGACCACCCGTTGGTTCGAGATGGCCTGCGGGATGCGATCAATGCACAGCACGATATGGTGGTGGTGGGAGAAGCTGAAGACGGCGCCCAGGCACTACGTATCGTCCAGCAGTTAAAACCCAGCGCTGTGATGTTGGATATTGGGCTGCCGGATTTTAACGGGCTTGAGATTGCCACGCAGATACACCAGTTCAGCGAGAGCATCAAGCAGGAAATTCACGTCATCATGCTGTCTGTGTTTCTTAAGGAAAGCCTGGTCTTCCAGGCGCTGCAGAACGGTGCGCATGGCTATATTGTAAAGTCAGCTTCCAGCCCTGAAATTGTGCATGCCATCCGTCACGTGTGCAACGGCAGGTATTACCTCAGCCCCGAGGTCTCCACCAATATCATCCCGGAGTATCTGAAATCTCACAACAGCGGGCAAACCAATAACCCATACAACAAGCTGACTAAGCGAGAACAGCAGATCTTCAGGTTGATCGCCGAGGGTCACTCCAATAAGGAGATTGCCGATTTCCTCAGCATCAGCTACAAAACGGTGGAGCGGCATCGCGCCAATATTATGGAAAAGCTTGACATGCACAGCTACCGCGAGCTGATCAAATTTGCCATCGAGCTGGGAATCGTCGAAGCCTGAAAAAAACTGTCAATTTCAGCCTGCTCTCTTATCAGCGGCAGGCTGTTTTTATTTGCAACATCAGCAGAATATGCTCTCACATCAAATGATTACAAATACAACGATTTATCTCTTTCACGGCAGGTATAATTAATTCACCAACCGGCTGCATCAAGTAGCTTGCCGGCACATGCCCATGAGAGACAAACCCCTCACAATTCCCACGGTCTGCCGCTTCGCTCTGCCTGCACTGCTGCTGGCAGCCGCCCTGCTGTTTGCCGGCATCCTGCCGGCCCTGGCGGGCGCGCCTGCACTGCCAAGCTTGCCTCTGCAGGCACAGGAAACTGTCACACCGGAGGGCGGTCAGCCAGCCGATGAGGGCGGACCGATCTACCACGAGGTCATGGCAGGCGAGTCGTTGTGGTCCATCGCCGAGGTTAACAACATCGATGTTTACACCCTGCTGTCGCTCAACGGCATCACCTTTGAGACCGTCTTGCAGCCGGGCGAGAAACTGCTGGTGCGGCTGGCTTTCACACCCACGCTGCTGCCGGCCAACACGCCCACGCCTGTAGTCACCGTGCACACACCCACGCCGGATATCTCCCCCACGCCCACGCCCCAGCCATTGGGTGAACGTGTCGAAGAGCGTATGAACCCAACCGCTTTGATCGTCATTATCGCCCTGCTGCTCGCCGCTGTCGCCCTGCTGTTGCTCTCTACCTGGGCCAGCCGCAAGGCAAGGTAACTGATCGCATTAAAACGATCACCCCGTCTGTTACGACGGGGTGATTTTTTGTCTATTCTGTACTAAAATTTGGCAGGTTTATTCAGCGGTCGGTTCAACCTCTTCTTTGCGGGCTTCACCGTGCGTGACCGGGATCATGAAGATGATTGCCAGCACAAACGAAATGGCGATAACCGGCCAGATGGCAGTATAGTTGTTGCCAAACAGCTGTACCACCCAGCCGCCCAGGTTGGGACCGACAATGTTGCTGATGGTGGCAATGATACCGAGCATGGAAATAAAAGTTGCCAGGTAGGTATCGGTAGGCGCATGTTCCGCCATCATCGGGGTCTGTCCGACATTTGCCAAAATCCAGCCAACAGCAAAGAGGATCATCATGACCATCAACAGGGTTGGGTTGGGGATAATGGTGAGTAAAACACTGCCGGCAGCCATAATGATGAAACCGACAATACTCATGAGACGGCGGCTGGTCTTGCCCACCAGCCAGGCAGCTGGCAAGGCCACCACGGCGCCGCCAATGGCAAAGATGGCCATTAACATGCCGGCTGTACCGGCGTCCATGCCGGTCACTGACACGGCATAAGAAGTCAGGAAGGCCTGCAGCACACCCACGCCCAAATAGGCAAGGAACATGGAAATGATGAAATAAATCAGGCTGCGTTTGCGGTCTGGCTTAAGGCTGCCAATGACCGCCAGGATCTTCTTGGGAGTAAGCTGCTCTTCAACAACTTCGCCTGGGGTGGGAGCATCTTTGACAAAGAACCACACCAACAGAACCGCAATAAGTAAAACAGCCGCAGAAAGTAAGAAAGGCAGCGGCTTGAAGATCTCAAACAGCAGCGAGCTGGAGAGCACCACCACAATGGTCGTCAAGGTGGCGACCAGGATGCCAATACTGTTTGCCAGCGTTCGTTTTGAGGACGGCGTCCAGTCAAACAAGAGCGCACTCTTGGGTGAGTCCATGAAGGCGTTGCCCAACAGTATAACTGTCAGTGCCACAAAGAATGGGATAAACAATCCGATCAGGGCTGAGAGGTTGCCGCTGTTCTCGGGTGGGATGAGGCCGGGGATGAAGCCGATCACCAGCAGGGCAATTACCATGAAAGGCATCGGGTAGAGCAGGAACGGCATCCTGCGCCCGATCTTTGATTTGGAGCTGTCGCTCAGCATGCCGACGAAGGGCACAATGAACAGCGCCAGGATGTTATCCAGCGTCATGATAAAGCCGGTCAGAGCCGGGTTCATACCGAAGCCGGGAATGTTGGCGGCGCCTTCGCCCAGGGCGCCAACATTGCCACCCTGCAGGTACAGCGGCACATAGGAGTTGTAAACAATCCACAACACCTGCAGTGCGGCGTTCACTAAAACAATCAAGATCACTTTTTTCATACTAAATTTTGGCATGGGGTCCTCTTTCCTTTACAAAATAGAATGGATTATGGCTTTCAAAAAAACCGGTCAGCCGGCAGGGGCCAAGTAACGTGCCTCCAACAGGCTGATCAGCTCCTCTCCACAGTTGTGCAGGTCCACCTGCGTCTCGTCAAATACCCATTGAATCATCACGCCTTCAATCGCGCCTTCCACCAGCGTGGCAGCAGTCAGGGGGTCAATTTCCTGTCTAAAGACGCCTTCAGCCTGCCCATCCCGGATGATTCGCACCAGTGTCTCCCTTGGTACATCATAAAGTCGGCTTTCCAACAGGGCTTTCTCTTCAGGTGATTTGTAGAATGTGAACAGCTCCCACCAGCAAATCATGCTCGGGCGGTTGTTCAGGTAAAAGTCCATATCCGCGCGGATGTACTCGTGCAGCCTTTCAAGCGGTGTTTCCATCGCTGCCAACCGCGCCTGCCGATGGCTGCGCTGTTCGCTGATCAGGTGGTTGATCACCTCGGCAATCAGCTCGGCCTTGTTCTTGAAGTGGTAAAGGATCACACCCTTGCTCACCTCAATTTCATTGGCGATGTCTTCCAGCGTGGTGTGCACCATGCCGCGCCGGGCAATCGTACGTATGGCAGCCTCAATGATCTGCCTGCGCCGGGCTTCTTCGATAAAACTGGGCTGCTTCCTGGTTTGTTTTGTCATCATCTACCAGCATTTATTCGAGACAGGATGATATTTTTTTTGACCGTTCGGTTAATTTTTTGTCTGGATGGTATTATCTTACGATTTTTTTGACTGCCTGTCAACAAGGAAATCGGCTTTTTTTACTTCAATTTGGCTGTCTGAAATACCGGGCGCTCTGCAGGGAGTGTGCAGGCAGGGATGGAGAGCGCCCGGGAATTGCAGCAGCGATTACTCACGAGCGCGGTATCACTGGCAGGTCTATCCACGAGGGCTGTTCTGCACCGCAGGAGACCGTGATAAGCGGGTCACCTTCAGCAGGCAGCCGCACAAAGGCTGATGCATCAGCGCCGGCCAGCGCCAGGCGCAGCCTGTGCCCCTTGCGCACCAGCACTGAGATGGGGATGAGCGTGATCGGAAGTGTGGCTATTTCACCGGGTGTCAGCGGTTGGGCATCCTCCCGCTCGTAGCTGTGATACGGCCCAAACACCTTATAAGGCGGCTGCTTGTCAGAGACCTTGCGGTGCAGCGCCCGCAGGATGCCCTCGGTCAGGTAGGTCACTCTGCCGTCCGGTGCCACATCCTCCAGGTAAACGAAGAAGGCGCCGTCTGTGTGGGTGGAAGCCGCCTGCAGGTTGAAGACCGGGTAGCCGGTAATCTCCATGTCCTCCTCCAATGGCTCGCTCTCGAACACCAGCAGTTTCCTATCCTGCTCTGCCCGGTCGTCATACACCACCGGCCCACCGCCCATCTCCGTCCACCAGCGGTTGCGCTCACCGGTCGTGGCGCTGTAATCCACCCGGTAGGTTTCGCTGGCAGCCTGCTCATCCGGCATCTCCCGGCTCAAACCCCGGCCGGGTTTCAGGTACCAGCGCTGCATGGCACAGCCCTGCGGCGGCCAAACGTGGGTGGATTTCCATTTTTCCTCACCCATGGTGTAGTAATACAGCGTCTTCTCCGGGATGCCGGTGTCGGCATCCA
>Ga0255346_1007183_pt1 | contig 10523 bp, 6 predicted proteins | sample wastewater_treat_FD_194410 | JGI IMG/M metagenome (GOLD analysis project Ga0255346, IMG submission 194410) | Wastewater microbial communities from Lulu Island WWTP, Vancouver, Canada - plant22 | ecosystem: Engineered > WWTP > Wastewater > Unclassified | place: Canada: Vancouver, British Columbia... | reverse complement strand
CAATTCTTTTTCATCTCCTGTTTTGAAAAATGAAACAAAACCATCCCCGACTTCTTTTAAAACTTCCAAATCGGAGCAAATCGTAGGGATTTCCATACTCAATGATTCCGTCAGAACTATTCCAAACCCCTCCGCCAGTGTTGGAAAAACAAAAATATCAAAAGCCGAGAGGTATTTTATTTTTTCGCTGTCTTCAAATCTTCCGGTAATTACAACATTTTTTTCTACCCCGAGTTTTTTAGCTAAAAAGCGGATTTCATCCTCCAGGGCTCCCCCGCCGGCGATAAGAAGATAGAAATTCTCCTTACCTTTCCAATTACCTTTCTCATTCGAAATTTCAAAATTAAGAAAATACGCAAACGCTTTTACTAATATCTCGTGTCCCTTTTCTCTCGTAATCCTTCCCATGTTTCCAAAAATAAAAGCATCTTCGGGAATGTTAAATCTGCTCTTTATTTCTTTTTTATACTCCGCTCTTTTTTCATCCGAAATTTCAAATCCGGACATATCCAGACCGTTGGGAATTACTACTAATTTCTCCTCGCTTATTCCCTCTTTTATTTTCACTTTTTTCTTTGATTCGGTCAGGGCTATTTCGGCATCGGAATATTTGTTTACCAAATAAGAATATATTTTTACATCAAAAAACTTTTTCAAAGAATTTATCTGCCATTCGGATATGGGGGTATGAGTATGGGTGATAACCGCTTTTACCTTGCTTTTCCTGCAGGCTAAAAGAGAATTGCAAACCGCTTTTAATTCATGGGCGTGAACAATATCAATTTCGTTTTCATTCACAAATTTTCTAAGATTTTTAATAAACTCCAAATCCACATCCTTTCTTATGTATGCCTCCGTAACCAAAGCTCCGTCATTTTCATATTTTCCAAACATCTCTCCTTTAGGACACCAAACGAAAACATCATGACCTCTTTTTTTCATCTCCCTTACAAGATCAAGAACATGAGTTTCCATTCCTCCGTATTTTGATGAATTCAAAACATAAAGAATTTTCATTTTATATTTTCATTTATAAAACCGAGCATTGCGGAAATTTTTCCTTCCCACGTATTTTTTCTGGCGGATTCCTGTCTTTGTTTTGCTTTTTCAGGAGAATCCTCCTCTAAAGCTCTTCTGATATTATTTGAAAATTCATTTTCATTTTTGGAAATATAGCAGACATCAGAAAATGGATAATACGAAGGAAGATCGGTAACCACAAGCGGAATTCCCGCCGCCAAAGGTTCAAAAAATTTCACCGGAAAACAACCGCCGACAGTATAATCATTCAGCTGGTAAGGAATTATCATGACATCAAAAAAGGCGACATATTTGGGAATTTCAGTGAAATCTTTGCTCCCGAGGAAAAAAACATTTTTCAGATCCCCGAAACCTAAAGCTTCTTTTGTGGATTCTCTGTCTTTTAAAGCCAGCGGGCCGATTACCACAAACGAATATGAAGGATAATCTTCGGCAATTTTCCTAAGAAGCTTTTTATCAAATTTATATTCATCTATAGCACCTGTATATCCGACAATCGGGTGGGAAATGTTTTTTAAATCTTCGGGAACTTCAAAACCTTTGTTTTTTATGTCAAAAAATCTATTGAAATCACCGACGTTCGGGGTGAAATATGTTTTCGGATTATACTTTCCCAATTTCTCAACAAGCCCGGGCGTAGTGGCAAAAACTATATTCGCTCTTGAAGCCAAAAGTTTTTCCTGATCAGCGATACGCTTTTTCTTTTCCGGAGTATCATATTTTGGAAAAGCTTCATAGTTGTCCACACAATCGTAAATAAGAAAATCGTGCTTAATATATTTTAAATAATTTTCTAAACCCTCCAGTTCAACGTGGTAAACCCAAAGAATAGTTTTTTCATCCGATTGCCCGGGGTTTGGCTGTACGGATTCTTTTTGCTTCGTTTTATTTTTCCCTGTGGAGTTGCCAAAAACTTCCTGCGCTAACATATTTATTCTCTTAGCATGTTTTACGGAATAATCTTTTTTAAAAGGAGGAAAATTAAGAGGCGAAAAAACCGTTACATTTTCTTCCGTCTTTTTTGTCTGCGTAATAATACGGCTTAAAGGCCACTTTCCTTTGGATAAATACCTGAAAAAGACCCTTCCGACATTTATGGGCGGATCTACAAATAAAACCTCATGACCCAGATTTGGGAGCCTGCTCATAACATGTTTTTTGTTAGTCCAGAGCGGAAAATCCCACAGCTGATTGGATAGACAGATAATTTTCATAATTTTTCCGGGACGGGCCCCGGGCTCAGCCCGGGACGGACTGAGCCCGGAGTGCACGTCGGGCAAGCCCTATCAAGCAAATTAAACTTCACCATTATTCTTCTTATATTAAACATAAATTCCGAATTTTTAATTGACCAAAGCCAAGAAGTATCTTTAAAACCGGTATCGTAAGCCGCATGCCATATCCCATCAAAAAATATTATTCCGAACACTTGGGTTAAAACCGAAATAACCGCTAAAAACGTAAACAAAAAGCGGGTTTTTTCATACCAAACGGACTCCGCAAAAGGCACCAAAAGCAAAGTAAGATACGGAATAATATCGGAACTCATTCTGTACCCGAAAGAATATCCTCCATACCAATGTTTCCAAAAGCTTATTATCAGAGTATGAAAAATAACAATCAGGAAAAAGGTCAGAAACAGGGAGTTTTCTTTCCAGCCTTTTTTCATCGCAATAAAAAATCCGAAAAATGAAAGGATGAAAATCGGCGAATAGACTAAAATTCCCTTGCTCGGAGAAAACCAGACACCTAAAAAGCCTTCGGGAAAGGAAGAAATCCAGCTCCCAAAAAGTTGTGAGGCGTAACCCTGATTCTGTATACCGATATAATATTTGTTGTTATACCAAAGAAAAAAGGCCACATTTAGAAGAAGCCCGAGCGCTACGGGAATCATTGCTTTTAGAAATGGCTTTATGTAGCGGATTTTGAATAGCATATACAGGAGAATGAAAAAAAGCGCCAGGCCCGCGGTCGGTCTTGAAAGTACGGCCAACCCGTAGAATAAACCCCCAAAAAAGGCGCTAAAAGGCTTAAAATTTGAACTTTTTAGAAAATCCAGCATAAAGTAGAGTCCTAGAATGGAAAACAGCTGTAATGTCCCATGTTGCCACATAGATTGCGACAGCATAGCAAAGTTTACGCTTCCAAAAAGATAAATCATGGTAATTTTGACGGATTTCTCTTCGTCTAAGGAAAACTGTTTTTTTAGCAAAAGATAAAAGAATCCTCCCGAAAGGGACATAATAAGGGCGGCAGATATTTTTGAAAGAATTATGAGATTTTCCCATGTTATCTCCATCCCGAGCTTAATGGGCAAAAAGTACACCGGAAGCGAAACAAGAGGCGTAATAATAGGAAAAGCCGAAGCATAGTTGTTTCCTATTTTCTTTAAGTAAAAAGGAGTTAGACCGCGCACACCGTTTTTATCGTCGGGATGCGGATATCTCTCCATCATCATATCCACATAGGAGTTAAGATATAGAGTTTTTTCTTTTATTATGGCCACAGGAAGAAACATTGCCGGAACTGTGTCTTCGGACTGAACTGCCAGTTTGTTTATCCCTGTTGTGTAAACAAAAATCCAGGAGGAAAGGAAAAGGAAAAAGGACGCGAGAACTATGTAAAAAAAGCTTCCTGATTTTTCTTCTGTCTGCATGTTTATATTCTACTACACTCTTGAGGGCTCAGCCCGTTCCGGGCTGAGCCCGGGAATTACGGAAGTCTAACCGGAAGATACTTCTTTGTGGACCATATCAAAAACCTGTCTTTTAATTCCCCCTCCTTAATCAGCTCGTTTATCGGCTTTGACATGTCAAATTTTCCTTCTTCATTCAAAACCATGTCAAACGAAAAATCGTAAGAATCTCCAAAAATGTAGTTCACAATAGGCGTATTTGGAGAGGTCGTTATTTCTTGGGAATCCAGAACGCCGTATCCGTCTTTAGATACAAAATATACGGGATTAATAATTTCATATCCGTTAATTATTTTTATACTTTCTATGTCTTCGGGTAAAATATCCCTCAATTTAACAAACAAATAGTCCGAATCGATATAAGGAGTGTCAAACTCTACTTCGTAGGTCTGCGGAATACCTGTTTTTGAGCATCCCGGAAAGTAAAAAAGGGTTTCGCTTTCCGTTTCAATTTTACTTTCGTTACTTTTCTCTTCATTCTCGTCACTTTTACCATCTTTTTCAATTAAATAATAAAAATCCGCCTTGACGTCGTTAATCCCTAAGTTTTGTCTTTTACACGAGAAAGTTATTCGTATTTTTGGCTCTTTAACAAAATAAGGTTTAGCCGTTTCACCGTTCTTCACCGTGGTTTCATTAACTTTTTCGTTCCCCCTAATCTCGGAAATCTCCTTGTTTTCGGAATTAATAATCTCATCTCTTCCGGTACTACTTACCACTCCAACACTATTTTCTATGTAAGAATTCCTCAGAGATCTAATTCTGAAAAAATTTGTCGGGGTAACAGAAACAAGCTCATCGGCGAGATCTCCATTGGAATAAACGGCAGAAATTATATCTTCTATATCTCCGTTTTGAATATAAAAAGAACCCTCCTTTTTAAAATCTTTCGCATTTTTATTTTCCACGCGTGAATGATTTGGCGAATAAACTAAATAATAATCAGCAAAAATGGGCCAGGAACCTGAGAAATTATACTCATTTATTAAAGAATTCTCTCCCAGTTGCTTTGAATAAGGTAAAACAACAGCTTCATCGGCAACTCCTATTAAATCCTCCTCCCTATAACTCACTCCAACCTTGCTTTCCCTTATTTTTAATAAAAATCCGGTTCCCATGATAAGTAAAGCCGCACAAATGTACCAGATTTTTTCTTTGTTGGAATAATTAACAGACGCTAAATCGCCCTTATTTTTGAAAATTACAAAGGATAGAACTAACATCATTAATATCAAAAACCCGTAGGATTCTTGAATGTCAACAAACGACACAGCCAGTAAAGAAATTAAAATCAAAACCGGAACGGAATATTTTTTAAATTCCGGCTTAATTTTGGCGTGGGAGATTTTGAAAAACGCACTTTTAAAAACTTTAACAACGGGTGGCAACAAGAGAACAAAAATAAGGGTAATAACAACGGCCTCATAGAAAAAGACTATTAATCTAACATATCCTCCTGTTGAAGCATTCGTCATTACTTTTTTCAGATTCAAGGAGTCAATTGAGTAAGACAAAATATAGCCTAAATCTACTTTCTGCACGTCTTTTATGCTTACGGAGGTCATAAGAATAAAATAAACAACTATCAGCCAAATTGTCCCGAAGAAAATTATTCTCTGATACAGAGGCATATTTTTATTTACATTGAAAAAGTCTTTTATATCGGAAAAAGAAATTTTTTTATCTTCCCGGGAAAGCAATTTTAAAAACCTGTGCATCAAAACCACCACCAAAAGCATAGAAACCGATATTGAAAACATTTCAAATACAGTGCTTTCTTTTAATTTTTTAAGAGAGTTCAGAAGAGATTTACTTCCATCAAGCGCTTCTTTCTCCTCCCCTTTTGCAGAATCAGAGAGCACTTTATCCGCTTTCCTTACCGCCTTAAAAAACTCCTTAGTTTCAGAACGGTTTTCCGGAGTAAGCAGAAGATTTTCCGGAACAACCCACAAATCACTATTTTGCTCAGAATCTACTCTTAAAAATCCTCCGACAAGGAAGGCGTCATCAGAAGAAACACTGTTACTATCACATGAAAACTTTACCGGAAAATCGGACGAAAACGGAGAATCGCATATTAAGATGACCGGGCTCAGCCCCGGGCTGAGCCCGGGAACGGGAGAGGAAAGAAGGACGAAATAACCGGAATCTCCGTCTTTACCGGCACTAAGAAAATCCTCTACGATTTTCTCCTCTTCTTCCTCCTTGCTTTCAAAAATCTTAAAGCCAAAATCCTTTTTAAAAACTTCCCGATAATATTCAAGTTTCGTCTGGGCTCCCAAAACGGAGAAAAAAGCCGTCACACCAATAAAAACAAGTGGCACCAAAAACTTAAATTTTTCTTTATTCAAATACTTTTTCATAAAAAATATCCTTTAGAACTCCCAAAACCAAAAGAAGATAGCAGGTTTGAGCGAAAAATTCCGCGACCTGGTCCATTTTTAATATGAGCATCACCGGTGTTAAAGCCAAAGAAATCAAAGCCAAAAGATAAATATATTTTCTGTCCGAGAGGAAGCCGAAGAGGAAAACAAAAAGGGAAAAAGCCACCATGGGGAAACTCAACACCGCCACTAATTTTGCCGACGCAAATATTACTACAAGCCCCAATAGTTCAAGCACAAGAAATACCTGCATTTTTTTAATATTTTTCTTTAAAATCTTTCCGACAAATTTTTCCAACGGAAATAAAAACAGCAACAGAAGAAGAAAAAATGTCAAACTCAAAACTATATTAATTTTGTATCCTGCTACGATATTCCACATTTTAGATTTTTTGAAAGGGCGCTTGCATTATATTGTTTTTTTTCACAATTTTCCACTAATTTGAAGGGGAGAAGCTCAACTAAAGTTCAGACAGACAGGTGACAAAAACTAAAGCTAAAGCTCTCTTCTAAAATTCTTTCTCAGAACCGCCGTCAACTCTCTTGAATAATGTCATTATTTTCTTCCCATCAACTTTTATATTTATATACTCTTCAAAACCCTTGTATTTATCCTCGGGATAATCTCCGATAATTGTTCTATAATTCCCTATTATATATTGGGCGTCATCGTAGTTTCCGGTAAACTCAAATTTCTCTTTTACACCGGGTGGAAGAATTCTCACATTTAATTTGCCGTCATGATCTTCGAGTAAAAGATATTTCCCGTTTGCATTAGTAGGATCATCCTTTTCAATAAATTTTTCCAAGAGCTGTTTTGTAGAAGGCCTCCAAAAATCTCTATCCCATTTGATGTCCCAATCATTTCCAGCAATAGGACTAAAGTAAACATAATAGTGAGGGTGATTTTTTCCCATCCAAATAAATGTTCTTATCAAAGATAAGAAAATAAAAAATACAATCAGGTAAAGTACTTTTGTATTTTTCTTTAAAATAAAATCCATCCCCGCAATACCCATTATAAGAAGTGAGGGATAAATATAATAAAGATGCCTCCAGTCTCCGTACAAAGTTGAATGAAAAAATACTACCGCCCCATAAGAAGCCAAAACGGAATAAAGTGAAAATAGAAGGACATGAAAAGTGTAACTGAATCTCCTATTTTTTAAGAGGCCTATTAGAATAATAGGGGTTAAAATAATCCCCAATACAAAAACTAAGATATAACCGAGAGGGGAAGATAGTAATATCCAAACGGGTATATATGTAATAGGAATGTCACTGCCTTTTATTAACTTGCCGTTATAAATCAGGGAGCCCTTCCAAGGATATTTACTAAAAGTTTTAAAAATGTCCAGGAACGCTGTGGCATGCTCTTCCCAAATTACGGGCCAGATAAAATAAAGAAAACTAACCGATAAAACAATAAATACCAACACAAATTTACCGCTCTCCTCCCTATTTCTTTTCAAATTAGTCAAAATCCAAAATCCAAAATAAAGAGGGAGAAGTATCCCCATTGCTCTGATATTTATCGTCAGGGCGGTCAAAAGAGAAAAAATAGCTAAATCCTCCATTTTTCTATTTTTAATAAATTTAAAAAGAAAATAAGAAGAGATGGTGAAAAAAGATAGAAAAAGACTATCCTTTATATTATAGAAACTATGAGCAGATATTCTGGGATGGAAGAAGAACAAAATTAAACTCAGTAATAAAAGGGGCTTAGATTTTATTAAATCCTTCAAAATCAGATAAAAACAAAAACCGGCAAGTATAAATATCAACCTTACATAAAGATGCCTTATATACCAAAAGGCAGGTGTATTAGAACCGCATATTTCGGGAAAATAATCCAAAACTATCAGGGGAAGTTGACCTGCCACACCATAATATCTGTCTTCGTAACTTTTGATGTCCTGAGCTTCTCTAACACTTTCAGGAGCTTTATCTAAAATTCCAAGCCGGGAATATATTTTTTTGGCGTTCACTTTCAGGGTAGTGTATTCAGTTCCCTCGTCAGTAGATATTCCGAAGTCTTTATAGATAAGAAAACTATAGATGATTATGAATATAAAAAAGAGAACGAATATGTAGTTACGGTCAAACAATATTTCTTTAATTTTTTTCATGCTAATTGCTCCTCACTTCAAAAACAATGCTCTCCCCTACTTTTACACCTTCTCCGATTCTCTGCTCAAAAAATCCGTAAATGTCATCGCGGGTGCGGATATCCGGATTTATTTTTGATATTTTTTCAAGATCGTCATCGGAAATATTTTCCGGATAGTAAATAAGATATTCCGGGTTTTGGTTTAAAAATTCCTGTATTCCTTTTTCTGTTATTAAATTCTTGGAAAACTCGTTTGCATCAAATCCCGTTTCGTAATTTACATAATTTACTGGGTTTATAAGTTTATCTTCGTGGGAAATTATCCAAAAAATTGAGTAATAATCTCCTTTAGGATATACAGCATAAGAAACACTCTGGGGATATTTTTCTTTTACATAAGCTATTTCTACAGGAGGTTTTTCTATGTTTATTACAGGTATTTTTATTGCAAAGATTACAAAGTTTAAAGTTATAAAAGTTAAGATAAAGAGTGTTTTTTGAAGTTTTGTTTTCATTAAGTTGTATAAATCCTGAACTAAAAATGAGTTTATTATTAAAACAAAGAGATAAATTACTACCGCCCATCTTACTAATGTTCTAAATACAGGAACTACGTAGTAAAGAAGATATGTTGGTGTGTATATTTCTATTCCGTGAATGGTAAATGAAGGTGGTCCGGATATTAAGAGTATGCAGAAAATGATAAAAAAACTCCGAAGGATCATTTCTTTGTTTTCATAAACGGTTTTAAATACCGGATATTCTTTATTTTTGTATTTTTTCAAAAGAAGAAGAACAGCAACAACACCCATTCCTAAGAGAAAATGCCAGCCCATATAACTTCCGGCCATTTCTTCTTCCATATAATCATCTGCAAGGTAGTATCCTGTAAATTTTATTCTGTCGTGGATATTTTTTGAAAGATCTCCAAAGAATATTGATGATTTTGGAGGAATAAAGAAATACCAGGGACGGAAAGAGAGGTTGTACCAGTCTTCGATGGGACGATAGATAACTGTTCTTTCGGTTGAGTTTTTTTCGCTATTTTCCCTTGTATATTCATTTGAGAAAGTCAAATTGCTTTTTAATAAAGGAAAGAAGAATATCAATATCCCTATAAACACCGGAATTGAAAACAAAAGTATTTTTTTGACAAACTTTCTAAAGTTAATTTTTTTGGAAATTAAATCGAATAAATACCATAGATAGACTAAAACAAAACAAAAAAATCCGTAGTAATTACTAAATGAAAGAATAATAAAAGTTACTAAGCCAAGAAGAAGAGGTTTTGTATCTTTAAGAAGTAATAAAACTATTAAGGGAAAGAGAAACACAAAGTACAAACCTGGTGTCAATGAGATTACCCTGTATTGAAAATAAACACAAAATGAGAATAAAATCGAAGACAGCACCTCAGTTAGATTACTTCCTATCTTTTTGAACATAAAAAATGTAAATGACATACTGAGGATCAGAGAAGATACGATAAAGATATTATTAGATAGTATTGCTCCTAGAACACTTCGGAGATGGTTAAGCATTAATGAAGAAGATATATCTATTTTAGAAATTCCCCCGAGGAAAAACCACGACATATCATTGTAGTTATATATAATAAGACTATTTAACATTATTTTTTGATTTGGCGATCCGTTTTATCAACACCAAAAAAACTAAAATAGATGAAACAGTAGCAGATATACAGAGAGTAATCATGTAGTAAATTTGATTTTTATACACAATTACACCATATATGCTGCCTTCATTTAATTCCTCACTATCAAACAGTCTTGGGTCTATTTCCCAAAGATTCCCGATAAAATTCCCCTTATTGGGACGTATATTTAAAGTTTTTTTAAATATGTACCCTATATCTAGTAAATCCATACTAGGGGTGTCAAAGTGGCACACACTGTTACCCGATTCATGGTAATAAAAAAAGTTATCAAAACATTTTACATTCTCATACTCATCTCTGTTTAGGGGATATAAAACCCAATTATTATTGATATTTTTATTTTGTTGCATATATACTTGGGATTCCTGTCCCAGCCCAGAGAGATGAAAAAAAGATTTGTATGGGGAGTTTTTCGAAAGTTTTAGTTCTATCTGAATATTCTGTTTATCTAAAAACTTCTCTTCGCCATCGTTAACAAACACACACCTGTCATTCTTGCTACAGGCAACCCTACCAAAATCAGACTGATCTAGTAATCTATTAGGAAGATAAATAGAGTAATCAAATGAATCGGAATCTTTAATAGAGAACACTTCAAAATACTCATTCTCAGTT
>Ga0255346_1007181_pt1 | contig 10525 bp, 7 predicted proteins | sample wastewater_treat_FD_194410 | JGI IMG/M metagenome (GOLD analysis project Ga0255346, IMG submission 194410) | Wastewater microbial communities from Lulu Island WWTP, Vancouver, Canada - plant22 | ecosystem: Engineered > WWTP > Wastewater > Unclassified | place: Canada: Vancouver, British Columbia... | reverse complement strand
CTATCGTATGTCAAGGGATTTCTGTGCAAGATGACGGAAAATATGTCCGCAGATTCAGTGCAAAGCCGTCAGGCGGGCTTTGTGCGGTGTTGCCTTAAAGATTGAGGATTGTTTTTAATGTCTGGAATGTAAGATCAGTTTCCTTTTCAAAGATCGAAGTCATTTTTTCGTCTTCCAGGCTGAAAGCGGCATTGAATTCAGCCTCGGAAACTGAACTGCCGTTGATAGAGTATTCACCTTCGGTGCAATTGAATGTTTTGAGTTTCTGAACATTGCCGTTATCAGCAATTCTCCAGACAGTTATTGCAAATGTCCTTGCACTTGATGCTGCATTGGTCATGACCTTATGATCTGTCTCGGAATAACTCATAATACCGTTCTGTCTTGAACTTCCCCAGCTGTGAAGCTTTACTGCCTCGCCGTCTATGATAGTCCATAATTCGCCTGCATCATACTTATTATTAATGTAAAGCTCGGGTATCTTGTCGCCGTTGAGGTATAAAAGCTTATAAACGCTTTCAGGATTTTGTGCTTCAAAGTCAGCAGCTGTTTTGAGATATGACTGTTTCCAGCCGTTTTCTGTCTGAACTGTTGTAGTTGTGGCGGTTGTTGTAGATTCAGCAGTCTCGGTCGTAGTTGTGGCCATTGTAGCTGAAGAGGTTTCGGCAGTTGTTGCAGGAGTATCATCAGAATCTTTAATTCCGACAAATTCTTCAAGAGTACCTGTGTAGCCTGTTGATGTCTTAGCGTAGTAAGTCAGAAGCAGAGAAGCGTCACGTCCGTCGATTATGTTATCTCCGTTGATATCGCCGAATAGCCTTCCATTGTCAGGAGAAGATATATCATTTCCGGAGCTGATCTTATTTACTGTAACATTTATCTGTACAACGTTATACTGTGAATCAATTACATTGATCACAGCATTTCCGGGGGCAATAGCTGTAATAATACCGTCGGGTGAAACAACAGCCACATCATTGTTGTTGGATTTGTAAACAATGCCGTCGCCTGTTGCAATTATGGTGTGCTGATCGCCGCTTAAAAGAGTAATATCTGTTTTATCCACAGAAAGCGGAACTGCGGCGGTTGTTTCAGTTTTCGCTGTAGTTTTGGGAGAAGCTGAACTTGGGGTAACAGTAGTTGTAGTAATAGCATGAGTTGTAGTATCGGCAGGCTTAGTCTGGGAAGCTGTCGTACTTGTAGCTACAGTAGTTGTTGTAATAGCAGGAGTTGTAGTATCGGAAGGCTTAGTCTGGGAAGCAGTTGCGCTTGTGGTTACAGTGGTTGATGTAATAGCATGAGTTGTAGTATCAGCAGCCTTAGTCTGAGAATCAGTTGCTCTTGTTGTTGCAGTGGTTGATGTAAGTGTAGTAGTTGAAGTATCAGTAGTCTTAATATGAGAAGTGGTCGCACTTGTTGTTGCAGCTGTAGTAGTCGCAGGCTTTGAAGTTACAGTAGTTGTAGTAGATGAAACTATTGTTGTTGTGTCAGGATCAGGACCTACAGCTATATATCCATCAGCATAGGTGTAACCTGCATTTACAAGTATAGGATCGTCTGACGGATTTTCTTTCGAGTTTATTCCCTTTGTAAAGAAGTAGGCCTGCATAAGTTTTGATGAATCAGAATCAGGATCGGAATTAGCGAACAAATCACCGCCCTGAGCGTTATTCTCGTAAACCACGTCAATAGGAAATACATCATTACCCTTTACATTATTGGGAAGCTTGAAATTCAATTCCCACATAGTGCCGTCATAACCGGTATTGTTTCCTGATTTGTAAGTGCAGAGGAATACGCCATTTTTTGCGGCAGGTTTCTGTGCAGCTGAAATGTCACTTACAGCTCTTCCTTTTTCTGCAAAAATACCTCTTCTTTCAGTTAAAATTTCAAGTCTGTCATCCCAGTATACATGAAATGCAGTTGAAACGTATTTCTCATTTGCGCCTGAAAGATCAAATTTTACGGTAACGACCTTACCGGCAGCATCAGAAGGATCATCAATGTACATTTTAGTTACATCTAGATGAGGCTTTACTTCGGAATCATCCGGATCAAGCGTACCACTATTATAGGAATCAGTTTTCTTTGACAGATCTACAGTTTCATTAGTGATCTCGTCAAGGGCATCAGTTCCGTTCATACTCCATATCTTTTCAGGATCGTTGACAGAATCATCGGAATACTTTGCTATTGAAGCGAGAGAATAGAATGATGCGATCCATGATGCATCAAGAGCATCGAGTATGCGGTCTTCCTTGCCTTGGAAATGTTCTGGAGCGGTCAGATCAACATCACTTAGAAATGCCGAGAAGTCCTCATATAATTTCTCATTATTGCCTGCTGCAAGACCTTTTCCACCTAAAAGCATAGTTTCAGATGAACTACGACCTGTTGCGAGTTCTGTATAATAATCCATGATAATTGAAGCGTCTTCAAAATTGACTACCTTATCGAGGTTAGTGTCACCCTTAATTCCGATATAAGTCTCGGCAGTAACAGCTTCATTATTGTCATCCTTGAGTTCATCGCCCTTGCTGATGATCACATTGCCGTCTTTGTCAAAGAGAGTTTCGCCGTTATAGTAAAGCGGAATATCGTATCTGAAGTCGGCGCTGTTCTTGTCGTAGGTATTAGCAGGAGTTGCTTTACCGAAAGAGATTTTATCGCTGATATCCAGTGTTATATAAGTATTATCACCATTGATACAAAGGGCAGCCTTATGTATCTGCTTGTTGTCAAACTCTTTTTCATGGTAATAATAAAAACCTTTAACAGAGGTAACTTCGGCATAAACACTCTTCACTGTTATATCTGCTAAAGCATCTTTTATATAAGAAGGAGTGGCTGGATCCTCTTTTTTCTGAGCAGGAATTTTATTCTCAGGCTGTACATGAGCTTTAACCTTTGTGTTTTGGGCATTATTCGCAGTTGAAGCTGCTGAAGCAGTCATTACGCTGTAACTGCTTGCAGGGATCAAGCTTCCGCAGGAGCCTATCATTGCCGCAGAACACAGCATAGCGGTAATTTTGTTTTTATTCATAGCAGTAACCTCACATTCTATATATTATTATATGTAAAAATTATACCGTATCCGTGTTTGCTTTTCAAGTAATGTTCATAAATTTCAGCGTATTCAATACAAGTAAAAGAGATAATATATGTAACTTGCATAGGTTATTGATATGAAATTTGTTGAAAATAGCTTAAATTAGCATATTAAGTTTATATGTTTACTATGAAATGTTCGTTGACAATTGAACTTTGCTGATATATAATCATATCAGAGCAGACTGCAAACAGGCGGTTCTTCATCGAAAAGCTCCGTGATCCTTGGAGCATCACCGCAAACAGGGCAAGATGGGTTTCTTCTTGGAAGTCTGACTTTTCGCCATTCCATTTTTAGTCCGTCAAAGATAAGCATACTTCCGATCAGTAGTTCGCCTTTTCCTGTGATGTACTTCACAGCTTCAAGAGCCTGCATGGAACCGATTATGCCTGCCATTGCACCGATAACTCCTGCTTCACGGCAGCTGGGCACTGCATCTTTTGGCGGAGGAGACTCAAATACGCACCTGTAACACGGTCCTTCATCGGGGACGTAAGTCATAAGCTGGCCTTCAAATCTGAGAATACCTGCGTGGCAGAAAGGCTTACGGCCGAGCACACAGGCATCGTTTATGAGAAATTTAGTGGGAAAATTGTCCGCACCGTCAATAATGAAGTCGTAATCCGCTATTATCTCGGCGATATTGCTGCTGTTTACGTATTCTTTGTACGTCTTAACTGTAACATCGGGGTTCAGCGCTCTTATAGTTTCAGCAGCGGAAGAAACCTTAGATTTGCCCACATCATCTGTTGTATGGATTATCTGCCTCTGAAGATTGGAAAGGTCCACATTGTCGCAGTCGGCAATTCCGATAGTTCCCACACCTGCGGCAGCAAGGTACATGGCGGCAGGTGAGCCAAGTCCGCCTGCACCTATGATGAGAACTTTTGATTGGAGGAGTTTTTTCTGTCCTCTTACACCTATCTCTTTTAATGTTATATGCCTTGAATAACGTTTAAGCTGTTCATCTGATAAAGCCATTATTACCTCCTGAAAGGAAAAGAATATGAAAAGAATCAATGCGTCCGAATTAACTGCACTCGATACCGACAAAATATTGCTCCTGGATATCCGAAGCAGGGAAGAATTTGAACTGAAAGGCATCAGCGGTTCAGTGAATGTGCCCTTTGACAAGATCTCAACGGAACTTTCAAAGCTTCCGAAAGAAAAAACAGTGTATGTCTTGTGCAGAACGGGGGACCTCAGCGAAGAAGTTGCTGAAATACTGGAAGACCGTGGGTATGATGTATACAATATTGACGGCGGATATGCCGCATATGTGGCGTATCTTGCAAGTGCAGAATTGCGTATTTAATTCCTACTTATTTAATAAGTATAGCATGAACATCAACGATTTTCAAGTGATCAGGATATAGCATTTTCCTATAGCAAAAAGGTCTTATCCCTGTTGCCAGAGATAAGACCTTGAATTTATTTATTGTACTTTGCTTTGTCCATTTCACGGATAGCTGCACGGCGGATCTTTCCGCTTCCCACTGTCTTGGGGAGTTCATCCACGAATTCAACTACACGGGGATATTTGTAAGGAGCGGTGCCGTTCTTGACATAGTCCTTGATCTCCTGTACAAGTTCATCGGAAGGAGTTTTGTCCTTTGTAAGAACGATGGTAGCCTTTACGACCTGACCACGGATCTCATCAGGAACACCTGTTACAGCGCATTCCAGAACATACGGGAGTTCCATAAGAACGCTTTCGATCTCGAATGGTCCGATACGGTAGCCGGAAGACTTGATAACATCATCAACTCTGCCTACGTACCAGAAGTAGCCGTCCTCATCCACCCATGCAGTATCGCCTGTGTGATAGAAACCGTCACGCCATGTTTCTGCGGTATTTTCCTCATCGCCGTAGTAGCAGAGTGCAAGTCCGGGAACACCGTAGCCGTTTGAGCTGTCACCCTTGAGTTTTATGCATATCTCGCCTGTTTCACCGACACCTGCGGGAGTGCCGTCGGGGAGAAGTACCTGAACGTCATACTGGGGATTCGGTTTGCCCATGCTGCCCGGCTTTGGTTCCATGCCGACAACGTTGGCGATAGAAAGGGTAGTTTCAGTCTGACCGAAGCCTTCCATGAGTTTGATGCCTGTAGCACGGTAGAACTGATGGAATACCTCAGGGTTAAGGGCTTCACCTGCGATGCAGGCATATTTCAGTGATGAAAGATCATACTTTGAAAGATCTTCCTTGATGAAGAAACGATACATTGTCGGAGGAGCGCAGAATGAAGTTACGTTGTATTTCTTGAACATAGGCAGGATATCGTCTGCATGGAAACGATCAAAGTCATAAACAAATACAGCAGCTTCACACATCCACTGTCCGTAGAGTTTTCCCCAGAGAGCCTTGCCCCATCCTGTATCGGAGATAGTGAAGTGGAGACCGTTCGGATCGGCATTCTGCCAGTAACGGGCAGTAACATAATGACCGAGCGGATACTGATAGCTGTGGAGAACCAGCTTAGGATTGCCCGAGGTGCCTGAGCTGAAGAATATGAGCATAGGATCAGTTCCGCATGGAGTCTCGGCAGTGCGCTCAAAATGAGTGCTGTATGCAGGAAGTTCCTCGTTGAAATCGTGCCAGCCTTCACGCTGACCGTTAACGATTATCTTGGTTTTAAGAGAAGGAGAGGTTTCACAGGCAAGATCAACTTCGTGAGTGATATCGCCGTCGGCAGAACATACGATAGCAGATACCTCAGCGGAATTGAAACGGTATTCAAAATCGTGCTTCTTGAGCATATTTGAAGCGGGGATGACCAGAGCGCCTATGCGGTGGAGAGCGATGATGGAGAACCAGAACTGATAGTGACGCTTCAGAACGAGCATTACACGGTCGCCCTTCTTGATGCCGAGAGATTTGAAGTAGTTGGCTGTCTGACATGAATACTTCTTTATATCCTTGAAAGTGAATCTGCGCTCATTGTGGTCAACATCCACATATATCATAGCTGTCTTGTCAGGGCATTTTTCAGCGAGAGCATCAACTATATCATAAGCGAAATTGAATTTATCCTGATTCTCAAAATTGACTGCACTGAGGATACCCTCATCATTTGTTTCGCACTTTACGAATTTTTCAGCAACAGGGTGGAGCAGGCCGGCTTTATCCACATTTGTTATGTGGTGCTCGGCAACGTGTTCGTGGTACTCAGACATACCTGTAGTACCCTTAGGAGGCATAACAAAAGCGTATATCTCACAGTCTTCGCCGCCGAGAGCGACTTCATCGTGAGGCATTGAGCTGTCGTAGTAGATACAGTCGCCTTCGTGGAGTATCTCGGTATGAGAACCAACGGTCATTCTCAGAGTACCCTTTAAAACGATATCCATTTCCTGTCCTTCGTGGCTTGCCATGTGCAGAGGCTGTGAAAGAGCATCCTCGGAGTAGGGGATAACAACATGGAAAGGCTCAACGGACTTGTTCTTGAATCTTGCGGCAAGGCGGTTGTAGGTGAAGCCCTTTCTGCGGACTATCGGTACACCTTCACCTTTACGGGTTATAGTATAACCGCTCAGCTCAGGACTGCTTCCTTCCATGAGTTCGGTGATCTCAACATTGAATTTATTTGCGCATTTATAGATGAAAGTGAAGCTGAAGTCCTGTTCGCCTGATTCAAACTTCATGTACTCATCTGCGGAATAACCTGTTGTTGCAGCCATTTCATCAACGGATATCCCGAGGTCTTCACGCAGGGAAGCGATTCGCTGTGCGACCTCTTTTATTCTGGCTTCTGCGTTCTGCAAATTTAGATTTTCGCTCATAATTATCTCTCCTTTATAAATTTTTGAAAATAAAAAAACTCGTCTCAAAGAAAAAACTTTGAGACGAGTATCAATTTCTGATTACCCGCGGTACCACTCAAATTGTGCCGCTATTGCGTAACACCACTTCAGGTTCTGTCAAACCCTATTCCTTGACGCAGACTCACGGGAACACTTACTCATGATTTTCGGCATTCCGGCTCAGAAGGGATACATAGAATTGCATATCACCGACTCACACCGACCGTCGGCTCTCTGTAGACATTGGCAATACTCTGCTTGTCTTCCTCATAGCTTATATTTGGATTATACCACAAAGAATCGGATTTGTCAAGACCTTTTTGAAATTTTTATTATGCTTTGATGATTGATTATAAAGATGATATGTGCTATAATTTTATTATAATAGTGGGTGGAGGTGGTTCAATGCCATTTCGGATAATACGCAGTGACATAACTAAAGTTAAAGCAGACATCATTGTAAATACCGCAAATCCCAGACCTAAATTTGACAGCGGAACAGACGGAGCGATATATAATGCCGCAGGAGCAGAGGAACTTTTAGCCGAGCGGAAAAATATAGGAAATATTGAGCCGGGGGATGCGGCTGTCACACCTGCTTTCGGTCTTTCTGCAAAATACATCATCCACACCGTAGGCCCCGTTTGGTTGGACGGCGGACACGGCGAGAGTGATATACTGCGCTCATGCTATGAAAAATCCCTTGACCTTGCGGATAAGCTGTCCGCAGAAAGTATAGCGTTCCCGCTTATTGCAACAGGTGTTTACGGTTTCCCGAAGGACGAGGCTCTGAGCATTGCTTTGAATGTGATAAGCAGATTTCTGCTGTCCCATGATATGAAAGTGATCCTTGTTGTGTTTGACCGCAGGGCATTTGAACTTTCCGGAAAGCTGGTAGGGGCTATTGATGAGTATATTGACGATCACAGCGTTTCTGCGTTAAGCAATGCTGAATACTTCGGCGGCTGCGATAATATAGATCATATCCGCCGCAGAGCAGCGGCTCGTTCGAGTCTTATTGCTTATGCAGCAGCGAAAAGTGCAGATAGTCCTATAGCGCAAAAGGAAAATAAAAGCATTGATGAGATACTTGATGGTGCAGGTGAAACATTTCAGCAGCGGCTTCTGAAACTCATAGATGAAAGCGGAATGGATGATGTAACGGTCTATAAAAAAGCCAATATCGACAGAAAGGTGTTTTCTCGCATACGCTGTAAGGCAGATTACAAACCATCGAAGAAAACAGCTGTAGCTTTTGCTATTGCACTCAGACTGGATATGCCGACTATGCTTGATCTTTTGTCAAGAGCGGAGATTGCATTCTCGCCGAGCAGCAAATTTGATCTTATCATTACATATTGCGTAAACAATAAGATATACGACATATTCGAGATAAATGCCATTCTTTTTAAATACGGACAGCCAATTCTTGGAGCCTGAGTTTTATTTGTCGCCTGACAAACGACCACATCATCTTTGTTTCATGATATAATGGGATCATCAAAGGAAAGGAGGTCTTCGATATGATCGGAGCATTATTAGGTGATATGATAGGCGCACCCTACGAGTTTGACAGAGGTGACAAAACAAAGGATTTTCCGCTTTTCAGTAAGCATTCCGAGTTTACGGATGATTCCGTTATGACTATCGCTGTCGCTGAGGCATTGCTTGACACTGTCGGAAAGCCGGACGATGAGATCAGGAAAGCACTTGTTTCATCAATGCAGAAATGGGGAAGAAAATATCCTTTTGCAGGATACGGCGGAATGTTCAGACACTGGCTTGTTGCAAAAAATCCGAAGCCCTATGGCAGCTTCGGAAACGGTTCAGCTATGAGAGTTGCAGCTGCGGGATGGCTGTTTGACGATATCGAAACAACAAGGCATATGGCAGCGCTGACTGCATCGGTATCGCATGATCATCCGGAGGGCATCAAAGGTGCCGAAGCAACTGCAAGTGCGATCTTTCTCGCCAGAACCGAAGTCAGCAAGGATGACATCAGGAATTACATTATAAATGAGTTCGGATATGACCTTTCACGTACCTGCGATGAGATAAGACCTTCTTATCATCATGTGGAGACCTGTCAGGAGACTGTACCTGAGGCGATAACTGCTTTTCTGGAAGGAGAAGATTTCGAGGACGTTATCCGTACTGCTGTTTCACTTGGCGGCGACTGTGATACCCTCACTTGTATCGCAGGCAGCATGGCGGAAGCCTTCTATGGTGTTCCGGATGAGCTTGCGGAAGAATGCAGAAAGCGTCTTTCCGATGATATTATCGAGGTGCTTGACAGGTTCACAAGTAAAACACATTATTTTTCATGATGTGTTTCTTGACGGTAACGACTTGATCGAGAATGCAATTGCAGCGTATTACGCCGATGCCAGCGAGGAAAAACCGGCTGCTGTTCTGTATGCGATACGTCAGCGTATGCATGAGGACGGTCACTTTATCATTTCTGTTATCGTGAACGAAGATGATGAAAACCAGTTTACATTCCGAACAATTCAGACAAATGACGGCTCTTTCCTCAAAAAAGCAATTGAAATCTGCAACAGATACCGCACGCAGCTTAACCTGATCAAGCTGGCAAGAATACTGCGAGACAGCTTTGTATGGGTTCCCTTCAATATGATTATGAGCGATGAAGACTATGAGACTTTGTCAAAGGCAGTATTGGACGCAGCGGATAAAGGCGAAATAGATTCTATTATCGGACAGGAGTTTACAGCGCATGACAATATCCGCATGGTACCGGACATTCTCCAGAATGGTGATAACTTCTTCTTTCCCGTATTCACATCCGATGAGGAAATTGGAGAATACGGAGAGCATTTTTCCAAGATACAGTCTCATTTCCTTGAAGCCATGAATTTAGCTCGAAACAACGATAAAAACGTCTGCGGCATTGTAATGAACGCCTTCTCAGAGTCGTTTGTCATACCGATAGAATTATTTGACATTATTGCTGAGATGGATCCCAACATCGAACGAAAGGAGTAAAACCATGAGAACGATAAGAGTAACCGGTAAAGGGCAGATCAAAGTCAAGCCTGATATGACAAGAATAACCATCACCCTTGAGGGAATGTACCCGGATTACGCAGAAACCCTCTGCCACTCGTCCGAGAATACAGACAGCCTGAAAGACGTTCTTACAGCATTCGGATTTGAGCGTTCTGACCTTAAAACGCTCAGCTTCAATGTGGATACCGAGTATGAGAGCTATAAGGATCAAGGGGCTTATAAGCAACGCTTCGTCGGATACCGCTTCAGACACCTTCTCAAAGTGGAATTCGATTCTGACAACGAGCGTCTTGGCAAAATCCTGTATGCTCTCGGAAACTGTGACCTGAATCCGGAGTTCCGTATCAGCTATACAGTGAAAAATCCTGAAGTGGCAAAGAACGAGCTTCTCGGCAAGGCAGTAAAAGATGCGAAAGAAAAGGCGGCAGTAATCACAGCAGCGGCGGGCGTCACTCTGAAAGACATCCAGAGCATTGATTACTCTTGGGGCGAAATAGAGTTTGAAGTCAGCCCCATGAACCGTCTTATGAAGGCTTGCGAACCTGTGGTTGCTTGTGCTGATTCAAGCTATGATCTGGATAT
>Ga0255346_1007170_pt1 | contig 10538 bp, 7 predicted proteins | sample wastewater_treat_FD_194410 | JGI IMG/M metagenome (GOLD analysis project Ga0255346, IMG submission 194410) | Wastewater microbial communities from Lulu Island WWTP, Vancouver, Canada - plant22 | ecosystem: Engineered > WWTP > Wastewater > Unclassified | place: Canada: Vancouver, British Columbia... | reverse complement strand
GGTGATACCGCGTTCTTTTTCTTCCGGTGCATTATCAATGGTTGCGAAACTGCGCGTCTTTGCGAAGCCTTGCAAGCCCTGTACTTTGGTGATCGCCGCTGTCAATGTCGTCTTTCCATGGTCAATATGTCCCATGGTGCCCACATTGAGGTGCGGTTTTGAGCGATCAAATTTTTGTTTAGCCATAAATTCATTTCTCCTTAACTAAAAAAGCGACTTTACTATAATTTCTTTGTAGTTGCCTTCGGCAAAAAGCCCTCAATGGGATTTGAACCCATGACCTCATTCTTACCAAGAATGCGCTCTGCCAACTGAGCTATGAGGGCAGCCGATCCGCCTGACAGAAAAAACTGCCAGCAATGGACGGTGTTGGATTCGAACCAACGAAGGCCTGTGCCAACTGATTTACAGTCAGTCCCCTTTGTCCACTTGGGTAACCGTCCTGGATCAAACGGGTAAATTACCCGCTTAAGATCGGAATGATTTTTAAAAAAACACATCCCGATCACAAGCGTACAATCTGAGCCGATGATGGGAATCGAACCCATAACCTATCACTTACAAGGCGATTGCTCTACCATTGAGCTACATCGGCAAACCCTGAATGTTAAAGACCAACGCGACATAAGACTGCAGGATTATACTAAAACCCGAAATGTAAAGCAAGATATTCCGGATAACCCTGTCAATTTATGCGACTAGTAAGTCTATCCGATTTAGATAAAAAGGTCAAGAAGAACATAAACGAAATTGAGACGGATGGCGCGTTAATCTTCCAATGGTATTGCCTTTTACAAGCAGGAAATTCTTCTTTTGATCGAAAAAAGCCTTGAGATTGAGAATCTGTTTCAGGTAAATAATCCGTTTGGAATCAAATGCACCTTAAAACGAATTGCCAAATTCTGTTGTAAAAACCATGTATAATTTTCTGCAGGAGAAAATTCTATGGTCTTCATCAAAAAGTTAAAAACGGCTTTTAACGTTTTAAAAACCAAGGGATTTAAAGGGGTTATCACAGTCATCCGATTTAAAATTAACCCGCCCTCCCAACCCGATGAAGTAGACATTGTTTACAAGTTGATTAAAAACAGTTCATCTACGGGGTTGATGATCGATGTTGGCGCGCATCACGGTTCGAGCCTAAAACCGTTTGCCGAATTAGGCTGGCAAGTGATCGCCTTTGAACCAGATTCCAACAATCGCCGGCTTCTGGAAAACGCTTTCTCTGGTTGTAAAAATGTCATTATCGATCCCCGCGCTTGCTCTGACCAAATTCAGCCCGAGGTTACCCTGTTTACCAGCCCCATTTCCAGTGGTGTTAGCGGGCTTTCCGCTTTTCTTGAAAGTCACCAAGCCGCTGAAAAAGTAAGTGTGACGACATTGGCAAATGCCATGCAAGAATATGGCATAACAGAGAAGCAGGTAGATTTTTTAAAAATAGACACGGAAGGGTTTGATTTGATGGTATTGAAGGGTTATCCGTGGGAGTTGCCAGTTCACCCTGATGTGATCCTGTGTGAGTTTGAGGATACAAAAACCCTTCCTTTGGGTTACGATTTTCACCATCTGGCAAATTATCTGGTGGGGAAAGCGTATAAACTGGTTATCTCAGAATGGTATCCGGTTAAAGAATATGGCGCTATCCATCGCTGGCGACGATTTACAACTTATCCCTGCGAGCTGGCTGACCCTCAGGGCTGGGGAAATATCATTGCGGTAAAGGATCATGAAGTTTATTATCAGCTCTGTCAGTTATGCCAGCTTGATAGACCCCACATGAAATAACCCCTGTTTGTACGCATTGTTATTAAATTCTGGTCAAAGAGAAAATAACACAATCTTCAGCATCGTGCGAAACAACTGAGAGTTTCAGGCAAAGTTGTTGGGTGTGTAATCCAATGCACAGACCTCAATATCGGCCTGACGCAAGAATTCGATTGCATTTTCATCCACACGATAAGCAATATGGTAGATCAGGCGCGAGATACCGGCGTTGATCAGCGCTTTGGTGCAGTTGATGCACGGAAAATGTGTCACATAGCACCAGCAGTTCTTGGTGGAAACACCGTGCAGCGCAGCCTGGATGATGGCGTTGGTCTCGGCGTGAATGGTGCGGACGCAATGACCATCCACCAGCAAATGTCCCACTTCGTCACAATGTGCCTGTCCGGATGGCGAGCCATTAAAACCAGTGGTCAGAATGCGCTTGTCGCGCACCAGCACACATCCTACAAAGGCACGGTCACAGGTGCTGCGCTCGGAAACAGAATAAGCAATTTTCATGAAGTAAGAATCCCAGTCTGGTCTCATGGTGTTGAAATCTCCTTTGGTCACTATAATAGCATAAATTTGACTAAAAAACTGTTTTGTTTGGCGTTATTAATCGATACAAACCGGGCGTTTTCAATCAGTTTGGTGTTGAATTTCAACTTGATTATTAAACACAGCATTTCGATATTAGAAAAGTTGTCGCCAGCGGAGATGACAGTGCATTTTAATTGTAGGGCAGGTTGTGCGGTTCTCTGAAACGTCTTCTCAGTAATTATGTTGTGTATTAGGGCTTAGAGGATTTGACATTGGATCATTATTACTTTATTCTTCTATGCTGGTATGCCAATTTTCTTGGCAAATTCCAGAAGGTGGATTGATGTTATTTTGCTTTGTCGGACTCCCTTGATTTTAACATAACCAGGCTGTATAATGCTTACACTTTTGGGTGGTTAGCTCAGTTGGTTAGAGCGTTGCGTTGACATCGCAAAGGTCGTAGGTTCGAGTCCTATACCACCCATCCAGCACCCGATCAGTCGGGTGCTTTTTTGTTTTCAATTGATAATTTGTGTTTCAGATTTATTTGATGGACCGATAATAAAGATTAATTCTTCGAGCTTCCTTTTGGTGGGTTTATTTTTGTTATTGTATTAACGAATATCGATTATCGGATTGCCTAATTGACAGAAAAGTAGTATAGTATTTTTATATAAACAGCGATGACCGGGACGATTAACCGGGTGCCTGCCATTAGAGAGAGAAGATCAGCGGCTGAAAGTCTTCTTGGGTGTGGACCGGTGAAAACCCCCCGCGAGCTTTAACCTGAAATGCCAACGGGCAAATTATGGAAAACGGATGGCCCCGTTACAGGCCCAAGGAGAGATCCACCAGCTTGGCCTGTGGATGAATCTGGGTGGAACCGCGTGAGATTAACTCTCGCCCCAGTGGCGAGGGTTTTTTATTTAATTTGAATGGTTAACCCCGAGCATATTGCTTGGGAAGGCAATAATCTTCAGGAGGAGGATTACGATGGTTGAAAAATATGAAGAATCCAAGCTTTACCGGCTGCGACACTCCGCTGCGCATGTGATGGCACAGGCGGTGTTGGAGAAGTTTCCGGAAGGCAAGGTCGCAATTGGGCCACCTGTGGAGGATGGCTTTTACTACGACTTTGACCTTCCGCGCCCATTGACTCCTGAAGACCTCGAAGAAATCGAAGCCCGCATGCGGGATATTATTAAGGCGAACAAACCCTTTATTCGTGAGGAAGTTTCAGCGCAGCAGGCGCGCGAAATCTTTCAAGATCAGCCTTATAAACTGGAATTGATCGACGGTCTTGAGGAAGGTGGCGTAGATGAACATGGCAACCCGGTTGATGAAAAACCGGTGATCAGCATATACAAAAGCGACAATTTTGTAGATTTATGCCGTGGTCCACACCTGGAAAGCACAGGAGAAATTAATCCCAGGGCGATCAAACTCATGAGTGTAGCTGGTGCTTATTGGCGCGGGGATGAGCATAATCCCATGTTACAGCGCATTTACGGAACGGCATGGCTGTCTCCTCAGGATTTGAAACAATATCTTCATTTTCTGGAAGAGGCGAAAAAACGCGATCATCGCAAGCTGGGCAAGGAATTGGACCTGTACAGTATCAGCGATGAGGTTGGTGCAGGACTGGTTTTGTGGCATCCTAAAGGGTCGATAATCCGCCTTTTGGCAGAGCGTTTTTGGGAGGATGAACACCTGCAGAATGGTTATGAGTTTGTGTATTCACCACATATTGGAAAAGCGGATCTGTGGAAAACGAGCGGGCATCTTGATTTCTATGCGGAAAACATGTACTCGCCGATTGAGATAGAGAACCAGAAATACTATCTCAAACCGATGAACTGTCCTTTCCACATCGAGATCTACAAGTCTGATATTCGTTCTTACCGTGACCTTCCCATGCGGTTTGCAGAAAAAGGCACCGTCTATCGCTACGAGCGCAGCGGAGTGCTGCACGGGTTATTGCGTGTGCGCGGTTTCACCCAGGATGATGCCCATCACTTCTGCACTGAACGACAGATGCCCGAAGAGATTGATTTTGTACTCTCATTCAGCTTGAATATTCTGCGGTCCTTTGGCTTTGATCAGATCAGCGCCTATCTGAGCACACGGCCTGAAAAGGCGGTTGGTGAGCCTGAACGTTGGCAGGCTGCAGAGGCTGCATTGGAAGCATCGTTAAAACGAGCCGGGCTGCCATATGAAGTCGATGAGGGTGGCGGCGCTTTTTATGGCCCAAAAATCGATTTGAAAATCAAGGATGCTTTGGGACGCGAATGGCAACTGTCAACGATCCAGTTTGACTTTAATAACCCGGAACGTTTTGATATGACCTATATTGAAGAGGATGGTCACGCTTATCGCCCATATATGGTTCATCGGGCACTTCTGGGCAGCATCGAACGCTTCTTTGGAATTTTGATTGAGCACTATGCTGGCGCTTTTCCCGTGTGGCTGGCGCCGGTGCAGGCGGTAATTATCCCGATTGCAGATCGGCATGTTGCCTTTTCCCAATCGGTTGCCGTTGAGTTGAAGGCAGCAGGCTTGCGTGTTGAACTGGATGACCGCAGTGACCGAATGAACGCGAAAATCAGGGATGCCGAAAAACAAAAGGTGCCCTTTATGCTGGTGGTGGGTGACCGGGAGATGGAAAATAACCAGGTGGATGTTCGCCGCCGCAGTGGTGAACGTTTGGGTGCCCTATCGATAGCGGACTTCAAGGCTTTGGCTTTGAAGGATGTGGCAGAAAAAATTGCTGGGTGAGGTTTGCCCTAAAAACAATTAGATAAATCTATTGGATAGCGGGGCGACAGTTACGTCGCCCCATTTGCTTATGGTCTACTTGACATCAACCTTAAAGTTGTGGATAATAAGCAGCATATAAATAACGAACAGCAGAGACAGAGAAAAGTAGGCTGGCGGAGGCTGACAGGGCGGTGTGGGCTGAGACTGAGACCCATACCCTGAAGAACCCAACCGAAGTTCCCTCTCGAGCTGCCCGGGTGAAAGCATGATTTTGTTGGTAGTCTGGGCCGGCGCCCTCCCGTTACAGGGGGATGCCAATTGTACTGGGTGCAGTTGGCGGTGAGTGGGCATTGCAGCGTCCCTGCAAAGCCAAGAAAGGTGGTACCGCGGTCAACCCGTCCTTTTCATAAGAGCGGGTTTTTTGTTTAACGGATTTGACCTTTGGCTGCAAATGGCAGAGTTAGGAAGGATTGATGACGACAAAAGAGAATGAATTAGGAAAACTGGAGCAAATTAAGTCGGCTGCGCTGGCTGCTCTGACAGAAGTGGATGATGCAGAGACGTTAGAAGCCTGGCGGGTGGTACATTTAGGGCGCAGCTCGGCAGTGATGGCTGTGTTTAGCAGCATGGGGAGTATGGATAAAGAATTGCGACCATTCATGGGGAAAGCAGCCAATGAGGTGCGCCAGGCGTTGGAATCGGCCCTGGAAGAGAAACGCCGCGAACTCGAGGAAATTGCCTTGAAGCAATCTTTAGAGACTGAAAAGCTGGATATCACCCTGCCGGGGCGTCCGGTGGCACGGGGACGTCTACACCCGTTGACCCAGGTGTTGCGGCATATCAATCAAATATTCAGCGATATGGGTTTTCAAATCTACCCGTCGCCTGAAGTGGAAACCGATGATTACAACTTTACCTATCTGAATATGCCACCCTATCATCCTGCAAGGGATATGTGGGACACATTCTATACTAAAAAAGAAGGTGTTTTACTGCGTACACATACCTCGCCGGGGCAGATCCGGTTGATGCGCGCGCGTGCCCCGGAGCCAATCCGCGCAATTTTACCGGGCGCGACCATGCGTTACGAGCAACTCACCGCGCGCAGCGAGATTGAATTTGTCCAGGTTGAGGTGCTGGTGGTGGGAAAACAGGTCAGTTTTGCAGAGATGAAAGGCACCCTGGATGATTTTGCCCGCCGCTTATTTGGTGAAGAAGCGCGTACCCGTTTGCGCCCTTCGCATTTCCCCTTCACGGAACCCAGTGCAGAATTTGATGTGGGTTGTTTTGTCTGTGATGGCGTGGGTTGCCCGGTCTGTAAGGAGACTGGCTGGCTGGAAATCCTCGGATGCGGGATGGTACATCCGGTAGTGTTGGAATATGGCGGGTATGACCCGGCGATCTATTCCGGTTTTGCTGCTGGAATGGGGGTTGATCGCAGCACGCTGATGCGCTATCGCATCGATGACATCCGCCATTTTCGAAACAACGATGTACGGTTTTTGAAGCAGTTTTGAGAAAGTGTGAATAGTGAATGGTGAATAGTGAATGGTGAATAGAGAATAGTGAATGGTGTGTGAGAAGATGGAAGGATTGAACAGATTACAGGTGTATCAGGCCTCCCAGAAGCTGGCAAAAATGGTGTATCAGCATGTTTTGCCTGGATTACCTTTTGAAGAGAAATACGGTCTGGTCAGCCAAATCAGGCGCGCAGCGGCCAGTATACCCGCCAATATCGCTGAAGGATATTGTCGTTATTATTATCAAGAATCCATCAGGTTTTGTTACATAGCCCGTGGTTCTTTGATGGAATTATCAAGTCATATCGAATTAGCAGCCAGTCAAGGTTATATATCAGATGATGAGAAAACACTGGTGCTTCAAGAAATGCGGGAAATTTTGAAACTAATTCATGGATACATCAAATATCTTAACTTCAGCAAGCGTGGAGATCAGGAGCCAGGATCAAATTATATTTCTGAAGACATATCGATCTATGTAACCGATGAACACATCAATTCTAGTAATCAGAAATGATCTGTAATGACCATTCGCCATTCACCATTCACTATTCTCAAATATTTATATTATATCTAAATTAGATCGTGAGGCCCCATGAAAGCACCTTTATCCTGGTTAGCAGAATATGTAGAACTTGATGATCTTGACCTAGAATCCCTGGCAAAGGTGATGACGATGGTCGGATTAGAAGTGGAAGAAATCCGCCTGGTAGGCTTGCCAATGCCCCCTGGCGAAAAGCATGAATTCAAATACACCGGCCTCAGTTGGCCGTCTGAAAAATTTCTTGTGGCGCAAATTGATGAGGTCTTGCCCCATCCCAATGCTGACCGCCTGGTGCTGTGTCGCTTGAATGATGGTACTGAGGAGGTCGTTGTTTTGACCGGTGCACCCAATTTGTTTGAATACAAAGGTAAAGGACCTTTGCAAGTGCCATTAAAGGTGGCATATGCTCGTGAAGGTGCCGTTTTATATGATGGGCATCAACCGGGGCACAATTTAATGACCTTAAAAAAGATGAAAATTCGCGGTGTTGAATCCTCATCAATGGTCTGTTCGGAAAAGGAATTAGGCATCTCCGATGAACACGAGGGCGTGATTATCTTAGATGACGATGCACCTACAGGCATGCCCTTGGCAGATTACATGGGTGACGCTGTTTTTGATGTGGATACTTTACCGAATATGATGCGCAGCGCCAGCATGTGGGGCATGGCACGAGAGATTGCTGCCGCCCTTGCAAGACCACTTAAAGAGCCTGCAACAACCGTGGAAATGAACGGATTGCCCATTCATGGACGGGCAGCAATTGAAATTACGGATCCCGAACTAAACCCTCGTTTTGTTTTGGGATTAATCGAAGATGTGACCCCGCAACCCAGCCCTTACTGGGTGCGCCGCCGATTGAATCTGGCGGGAATGCGCCCGATCAATTGTATTGTGGATGCCACAAACTATGCCATGCTGGAATTGGGCGAGCCTTTGCATGCTTTTGATTACGATATCTTGCAAAAACGAGCAAATGGGGCAATGCCGACGATCATCACCCGAACTGCCCACCCCGGCGAAATGCTCACCACCCTTGATGGCGCCACCCATCAACTGGATTCTGAAATGGAATTGGTCACTGACACCGCTGGCGCCCTTTCTCTGGCTGGTGTAATGGGTGGAAAAGAGAGTGAGGTTAACTCTGAAACGGTCAACGTGCTGGTAGAAGGCGCTTCGTGGAATTTTATTAATATTCGCAAAACGATCAGTAAGTTGAAGATCAACTCAGAAGCCTCCTACCGATTCAGCCGCGGCGTGCACCCCGCATTGGCTGAAACGGGCGTTCGTCTGGCTTTAAAATATATGGCGATGTGGGGCTGGGGCAAGGTTGCCCAGGGATTGGTGGATAATTACCCCAACCCTCCTGTAGACCCGGTCGTGACGCTTTCAGCGAATTGGATCAACCAAAGCCTGGGTACTGATATCAGTGTGCAGGAGATCGCAGAAATCCTCGGAAGGCTAGGTTTTAAATGCGAAATTGATGGCGACCGGATAACGACATACACGCCGCCACATCGCCTGGATATCAACGAAGGATTGATTGGCAGGGCGGATTTATTAGAGGAAATCAGCCGTATCTATGGCTATGACAAAATCCCATCCAGGCGGTTGGATCAACCTCTGCCCTCACAGATAGTCGACGCTGGGTTAATCATGCAGGAGACCCTTCGTGACTTGCTGGTCAACCTCGGTTTGCAGGAGTTGGTGGCATATCGGATGACCTCACCAGAACGTGAGGCACGGCGGCTACCGGTGGATTACTCCGCGCCGAATGAGGAATACATCGAAATCCAAAATCCCATCACCGTTGAACGCCGGGTGATGCGGCGCAGCATACTGGCAACCATGCTGGAAGCACTGGAATATAATTGCCATTTGGACCCTCGCTTGGCTTTCTTTGAAATAGGGCCGGTGTTCCTTCCAGTGTCCCGGCAGGAATTACCACATGAAAAGATGATGATCTCCATCGGCATGACGGGTTTGCGAAGCCTGCCCTATTGGGCAGAAGGTGACCCACCCGTGATTGACTATTTTGATTTAAAAGGCGTCGTCCATGGCATGCTGACAGGTTTGCATGTAAAAGACATTGAATATCGGCGTGCCGAACATCCCAGTTTTCATCCCGGGAAAACCGCTGAAATTGTGCTTGATGGTAACGTTGTGGGCATCATGGGTGAACTGCACCCCCTGGTGAAGTTAAATTACGAACTGGGTGACCTGCCTGTGCATCTGGCAGAAATCGACCTGGATGGGTTGTTGAAATCCTCTCGAAATATCTTTGATGTCGAAGCGATCCCATCTTACCCACCGCTTCTTGAAGATCTGGCGGTGGTTGTCGAGGAAACTGTCAGTGCAGCAGAAGTCGAAGCCATTCTCTGGAAAGGTGGGGGGGATGCCTTGAAAAAGGTGCAATTGTTTGATATTTACCGGGGTAAACAGGTTGGTGAAGGCAAAAAAAGCCTGGCTTTCAATCTCACATACATTGCGCCTGATCGCACATTGACGGATAAAGAAGTCCAAAAATTGCGAAACCGGATCATTCAACTATTGGATAAAGAATTAGGGGCTGTTTTACGTAGTTAGTTGTGTCCGTTCTATTTATCAAGCAGATTCCTTAACACGGGAATCTGCTTGTTTAAAAAGGTTTCTTTTGTGAAAAGTACTTTCTTACACAAAATCGCGTGGTAAGATATCCTCTTTTAAAAATGATATACTCATAATATCTTTATTCTTCAAATTTCGGAGGTGTTATGCGCATCACCACGTTGGTTGAAAACAGTCCCAATCCTCACCACAGTGCATTAATACCGGAGCACGGGCTATCTTTTTATATTGAACATCGCGGTCATACGTTTCTCTCCGATGTCGGCGCAAGCGACATTTTCGCAAAAAACGCCCGATTATTGGGTTTGGATTTGGCGCGAGTGGAAGCCCTGGCGATCACGCATCACCATTTTGATCACGGTGGCGGATTGCCCCATTTTTTTGAGGAAAATCAGCAAGCAAAGGTTTACATGTGTCAGTCAGAGTCAGAAGATGTGATTGTGAAATCGCTTTTTAAACCTGACTGGTATGTTGGATTAGACCAGTCTGTATTGAAAAAATATACGGACCGGATTATTTACCTGGCTGAAAACCGAGAAATTCTTCCGGGCGTACACTTGTTGCTGAATATTCCCCTGCTTTACCCAAAACCCGGTGGCAGCAAGCGCATGAAAATCAAAATAGGCAGAAAAACGATTGAAGACACTTTTGACCATGAGATGGCAACTGTTTTGGAAGGGGACGATGGTCTGGTTTTATTGACTGGCTGTGCTCATCGCGGGGTTCTGAATATGATTGCTGCAACGAAGGCTGCTTTTCCAGATTTGTCCATAAAGGCTGTAATTGGTGGCTTTCATCTTGTGTGG
>Ga0255346_1007160_pt1 | contig 10546 bp, 3 predicted proteins | sample wastewater_treat_FD_194410 | JGI IMG/M metagenome (GOLD analysis project Ga0255346, IMG submission 194410) | Wastewater microbial communities from Lulu Island WWTP, Vancouver, Canada - plant22 | ecosystem: Engineered > WWTP > Wastewater > Unclassified | place: Canada: Vancouver, British Columbia... | reverse complement strand
TAAACAACCTCATCCGAGCTTTATTAGACTACGACAGAAATCTTCTCGGAAAGACCTCTGGTGTCAGTTGGTACTTAACTTTAGTTAAGCAGCAACACATGCCATTGCAGGCACGAATGCTTTTTCTTCAGCATTTATTTTTTCTCCAAATTAAGGCTTTGAAAAACCTACATGCAGTTGAGAAAAATAAGCATCAGTCAAATCCAATGCATCCCCTTGTTAAAGTACTAAAGTATGGGAATTTTACATTAAATACCCTACTCAATCAAACTTGTCCGTAATCACTTTTTCTAAATTCCTTTGCCTCTATTTTCATATCTTTTCTTATCTGCCTCTCCTTTGCAGTGTGCTTTTTTTCAAACTCTTTTTTACCTTTTACTACAGCAAATTCCAATTTTATAATATTGTTAGAAAGCACTAAAGCCAACGGAACCGCGGTCTTTCCTTTCTCTGCTAACTCTCTTTTTAAATCCAATATTTCTTTTTTATTTAATAAAAGTTTTCTACTGCGTGTTTCATCAATAGCACTGGATTCTTTTGACTGTTTTGAATATCTACCTATCTTAAGATTAACAACATAAACCTCATTATTTATAATTTTTATATAAGAGCCTTCAAAATCTGTTTTTCCTTCTCTTATAGCTTTTACCTCATACCCTTTCAGGACAATACCCGCATCATATTTATCAACAATAGTATGATTAAAAGTTGCTTTTCTATTTTTTGCTAATAACTTGCCTCTTACCATAAATTTCAGTCATTTTACCACTACATTGACATTAAGGTCTTTGCTATAATTGTAATGAAAAATATGAAAAAAATATGGAAGATATTTTTTATTGCTATTCTGCTATTTGGTGTGTTTGGGTTTGTATTAAAAACCCACGCTGAAGATGAAGAACGCAACCCCTATCTTGTACCAGAGGAGGAGATAATAGAAGTAGAACGTCCTCAAGATGTGAAAGATATCGCAGTAGGGTGTCCCGATCCAGGAGATCCTAGACTGATATCAATATGTGGGAGTGTAAGACAAGGAAGAGCCGTGCCTATGAGACTTCCAGATGGATCTACAGCCCCATCAGTATCACAAGTCCCTGTAAAAGGGGTTTCTGTTTATTTATATGAATGCGATAACTCCTCTCCTACATGCAAAAAGGAAGGTTACTTGGTGCATCCTTTCTCATCAACATCTACAAATGAGGAGGGAAGGTTTCACCTCATTGCAAGAAAAGTAGATAACAGCTGGAAATACAAATACGAATACTGGAAATCGTGTGAGGGAGAGGAGGGGTGGAAAGTTAGTGATTTTAAAGGGAAGTTTTATGTTGATATGTTGGCACAATCTAAAAAAAGGTATCTTGTTTTTAAGTGCAACGACAATTTTCAAGGAATACATGTTATACCATCATACGAAAATTTGACGGAAGTAATACATGAGGTTAATTGTGGTGTTGAATACGATGATGATGGTAATGAAATACCTTTAGAATACATGCCTCCCTATAAACAATTTGATTTTATAGGAATAAATAAATTAGCTAATCATATGGGAATTGATCCTGAAGAGTATAAAGTAAAACAAATTACTGGAAATAATGATCCTGATGGTTATAGTTTAGCTGCTCAAGCATATTTTGAAAAATATAAAGACGAAAAAGTTAGAAGTATAACCGTTAATCTAAGGGGGGCTGATCCCAGGTTTACAAAACCAAAAAAAGATAGTCCTAAACTAAAGGCTTTAACAGAAGCTTTAAATGTGTGGGGTGGTGCTGCGTTTAATACACTTTACTTCCCGGATAAGGGTGCTTGGTACCATACAGACTGCAAACACGCTTACAAAAATAGTTTTTGGAAAAATTTGTGTGCAGATGGTTTTGGTGAGGATAAGGCAAGTGCTTACGAAGAGAAGCTTTACACAAATCCCAAACTAACAACTCAACACCTGTTACCAAACATACCCCCAAAATACTCATTATTGTTTTATAGACCTTTGGAAATTAGAGTGGATATGACTGGTTACTACCAAGACCATGATGATATAGCAAAATATTTAGGATTACAATTCTCTAACTGTGTTGGAGAAGTGTACAAAAGAAATTGGAACCTAAAAAAAGAAGGTGAGGAAGAGGAAAACGATACGGAGATAGAAGAAAAAAAACCGCAATACCCAACATGCGAGTCGTTAAGAGAGTGTAATGCAACAATATCTTCTGGAACTGGGTTGAATAGCCACATCACAGGGGGGCCTGCACAGGCCTTTACAACACCAAACCAATTTGAAGATATTGCCTACGATAATTTGGAAAGTGTGCCTGTATGTGTAACAAAAGAAAGGGGTGAGAAAAACCCTATCACTATTGGGGAAATACAAAAACCCGGAGAGCCGTGTACTAGAGAAAAAGCACTTTGTGGTGGCGGTGTTTATTGGAACAATTATTATTTAACCCACCTTGGAACAAATAATAAAGCTTTAAAATGGGGGTTTATAGAAGAAGCTAGAGACGACTCCATATCATCACCAGAAACAAATCCTTGCAACCAAACTATTTTTAAGGGAGGGGAAGAGGGAAAGGGGTTACCACAATCGGGATGTAATTCTGCCACTGCTGGATCAGGAGATAGGGCGGGTAATAACAGTTTTGGCGCTATGGCTCAGATAACAGGGTTAAATGAATCATCATCTATGGGAAATACTACAGACTTTGTAGCTCAACCATTTGAAACAGATGAAAATAAAAAGAAAGAATTGATGTCAGGAGCACAATACCTAGTATCTTATAAACCTGTGGCCTGGGGACAATATTCGGAAGCTAATAAAAATGACCAACAACTAATACTAAACTCTGAACATGATAAAGATGTTTATGATAATTACTTTAACAACCCTGACAACGAGTGTTTTCTTTGTAATAAAAACCACTATCCAGGAGACGATTTGATAATAGGGGGGTCTCCTCCAATGGGTGGGGAAGAAAGTGGTACTAGAACCCAATCTTCTGGTATATACATGACAAGTGTGGCGTACAATAGAGTGGAAAACCTCAAAGATGATAGGTTCTTGGGACTGCCTGGGGCTTTAAAAGATAAATTCGACAGTACACTATCTATATCTTCTGGAAATGGTTATATAGATTGGGAAATGGCCAAAGTTAAAGGAAAACCAAAATTAGGAGAAGTTTTTTCCAGAATAGCATCGTTTCTTTCTAAGAATCCAGATAAACGTAAAACATTTACAGATAGAAAAACAGGAAATAAGGCACTACAAAAAGAAAGGGCTCCAAAAGATGCTTTACTAGTTACAGGTTTTGAAGTAAATCAATGTAATTTTGAAAAGTTATTTCCATGCATTGGGGGTGTAACAAAGGCTATAGATCCTACAGATCAGTGGGGAAATGGTGGTGGGTGTTACCCATGGAATCCCGTAAGCTCCTGTAAAAATGTGGACCTACTCAGCTGTAACAACAGTTACTCCAGAACATGTAGGGTGAATATATGTGAAAGTGGAGTTGTTACAACTAAATTTAAGTGTTTTGACGACGGTAGTCACGAAATAATTGAAAGTAAAGAAGAGCAGACTGGTATGTGTAGTGATGAAAACTGGGATACTTGTGTTGGTGGAAAAGGCTCTGGAGAAAAACCAAGAAAGTTTGGATCTATAGATTGCTTAGAAGAGGGGTGGGATCTAGGTGAGAATACATGGACACATAATTACGATTACTGTACAGTTTCAGAAGCTGGTCCATATGCATGTGATGGAAATTTGGAAACAACAATAATAGTAAACAATACCCAACAAGATATAGAAAACAAAAATATGGATAGTATAAATGTAGATAAAGTATCAGAAGCAGGTCAAAAACTATACAAAGGATTTAGAACCCCAGGTACACCAGATATAACCATACAACCAGGTGCTTGGATTAGTCTATCATCATCAATAACAAATACCCGTAAACCAAGTCTTACTAAGAGAAAGGATGTTGTAGGTATTGGGTCAGGGGTAAACTATTTGGTTAGAGCGCATGTTGGACAACCAATGGCCTCTACCAGTTCTAAAAAACTAGAACCCCTTTATATACATTGCCAAAACACTGATATTGAAGAAGATAGTGTAGGTAGTTGGGGCAGGTCAGGGTCGGAAGCTGGGTGTAATTTTGAACCATTACCTGACCCAGAGGTCCTAACACTAAAGGATTTAAAACAAGCATTGTCTGAGACAGACGGGTCGTGTAATTTTAATGACTCCTTAAATTGTGCCAGTAATTTCATGGGCGGTGGGGAATTTTCTGAAACATTTACTACTGTACTAAACCTTGCAGGTAATAAATTTGATGTTAACCCTGCAGCTATACTTGCCTATATGACAACCATAAAAACCGGAGAAAAATATCAATTCTACTGGAGCAAGGAAGGTGAGGATTACTTAAAAGAAGCTACATTACCATGGTACGGTGCCTTTAACTTTTGTGATGATTTAGAGCCTGTAGCACAACACCCATTTGACTGGATACTTCTTTGGTTCTCAATGGGAGCCACTGACGGGGTTCCCGGGGATGAAACAGAGGCACCAAGTATGAACACTATGACAGAAGCATACTCTAATCTATCTCCAGGTAGAGAGAGAACTCTAAGCAGATGTAATTTTATGGATGCTGTTTTTGTTTTAGCCCACACTCTTTCTAGAAATATAGAAGGGGCTTGCCCAGATCAAGTTTGGGGGGATGGGAAAACCGAAGGAACCGTAGCAAAAGCATTAAATCTCCATAACTGGGGTGCTGATCCTAAAGGAGAAAATAAAGACAAAAGTGAAGCAATGCCTGAAGGAAAAAACGTGTGGGACGCTTGTAAATAACCTAACAACGCCATAAACTAACCCTCCTTGTCAAACCTGGCTCTTGCTATAGCTACTATATACACCGAACACTTCACTACTAAGTATAAAAGCAGATGTTGAGCATTAAGACCTGTACCTCTACAGTAATAAGTAATTAGATCGCGTTTATCGAGTTTTCCAAAAAACATTTATTGGGACATGGTAGTTTTCGCAACAGATAAATACAATTAGAGGCCTTAGATGGAAAACTGTTACTAGAAAAGACAGAATAATAAAGATAAAACAAAAGAAGAAGGGGGTTTTAGGATTTGAAAGAAATTTGATAAAGTGAGCTAAAATTATCTAATATTAAAAACAAAATGAGAACATCCTCAACAAACCCACAACTCGATATTGAAATATGAGTACTGTACAAATTAGATTAGAAAAGCAAATTACTTCTTACCGCCACCAAATAAAGCGTCCACCTTCTTCTCCATTCCAATACCAAAAGAGAAGCCAAAGATAGTGACAATCAAAGGTGCTAATACGGCAAATATAACTCCCCAACCACCAACCTCCATACTATTCTTCATATAAGCAAGCATTACTTCTATAGCTATAAGTAAAGTTACAGGGATAACAATACCCATACCAAAAAGTGTTAATGCCCACTTACCCATTCTCTTAAACCAATCAATCATTCTATTCTCGCTTCCAGGAACAGCTCCTACAACAAACTCTATAGGAGCACTTATAACAGAGGCTACCATCTTTATATACAACATAAAGGCTTTTAAAAGAATTATTATTCTAGCCAAACCTAATACAAGGCCTATTATCAAAGCTAGTATTAAATAACCACTTCCTCCTCTTGCAATTCCTAGGGTCATATTAATTAATACAATAGACAAAAGACCCGATGGAATAGACTTAGGACTGTTGAAAAGTAACTTGAGTATCATTGTGGAAGCACCTCTAAATAAACCCCACCCTATTGAAACTATAGTTCCTCCTATAAGATAACTTGAAAATATGAGGACTATTCCTATCACTATTTTTGGTATAGCATACTGGATACTAACAACTAGCTGTTGGTTAACCTTTTTCCTCATTATTATCATGATACCTGTGTATAGGATAACTATGGACATTCCAGCTATAGCAACGTTCCTAGATACTCCCCAAATTCCATAAACTGCTGCTAAAACTGGAAGGTTTTCATAAACAGTTGTCTCATCAGCAGCAAGTGCGTTACCAACAATAGGAATCTTAGAAACAGATCTATCCCAAGCGTACGCCAAGTTCAATGGAAGTGGTTCTTTCATAGTAAACCCTTCTAACATGTTTCCAACCCCTACAAGGCTACTTTCTACTGCCATAAGTTTCACATTATCTCTTCTGGCAGCAATGTTTTCACCAGCATAGGCTGTACTATCTTGCTCTTGTAGAAGAGCATCACAATATAACAACTCGTCTGCTGTCAGATCATCATACCCCGGCATGCATGTAATTCCTTGAGCGTCCTCACTATCATACACATTTTGTAATTTCGTGGAAAAACTCCCATAATCCCCTTCCGCAAACTTCTCTAACACATATCCCTCACAATACTTAACTGAATCTGGATTTACACCTAAAACATTCGAAAACACGGATATAACCCACGACACCATAAAATTATCTACAGTTCTTCTGATATCCAAGTCAAATATGTTTAAACCTCTATTAAAAGCGTCCAGTTCAACCTTGCAGGCTGGGGGTACCTCACTAGTAGAAGCAAGGCTATTCCTAACTCCAGAAGTAAAAATAAATAAAGACAGAAATATAGAGGTTATCAAAAGGATTTTATATGTTTTTTTCATTTCAAAAATTATAGAACAAAAAAGTATCCCAATAAATACGTAAATATTATATTATAATAATAACACTTATGGCAACAAGTCCTTTGTATCCGGGTTACAAACCCAAAAAACCAGGAGAAGAGCCTGTTAACCCCGCTTACCCGGGGTATTATGCTGGTCAAGCATTACCCAAAAAACCACAATCTAAAGATTTTATAAAACCTATTGAATACAACTACGATGTCCTTATGGAGGGTATAGATGAAGTTGGAGAAGAAATATCTGGGCTCCCACTTGCAGCTCCTAAATGGATAAAGGATAGAATAGTAGATGATTGGAAACAACAATTAAAAGTCAGTGCAAGTCCTAAAGTGGAGCTAGATCCTACCGATCTTGATGATTATGCAACAGATGATCTTGTAGGTGCCACAACAAAGTTAAGTTTAAACCCAAAAGACTGGGGAATAGGGCACAAAGACGGAATAAAACAAACAGGAAAGCAGCTTCTTAAAACCCTTAAAGACTGGTCAAAAGAGACAACAGGTATTGATTACAACAACATTTTAGATAGTGATTTTTCTGATATAGAAAATAAAGCAAGAGAAAGAATGTGGTTAAGTGCTTTAGGGTATGGTGATCAAACATACAACAACTTAGAAAAAAGAGGTGGGAGGGCTATATCAGACAGAACCACAGCTTTCTTTAAAGACCATAGAAATAACAACAAGCCTTTAGATCTAAAAGGTGTTTCAGTAACAGACAGCAACGGGGTTGTAGAAAGAGATATATATAGAAAAGTTGCCCTAGCTGCTGCAGAGTTTGAAAGAGGTATGGATAGCCCAAGAGGGAGAGATAAAGATCATACAAGCTTTGTTTCAGAAGGCCTAAGTACAGCAAATAAAGAGATTATGCATCATTACTTAAGAGGTAACAGTAATGTAAAAAGGGCAATAGGCAAACATGCTTCAGCTGTAGAGTTTTTTGATGTAAAAGCCCAAACCCTGGAGACTATAGAAAAATTACAAAAGAAATCTTCCGACACGGCTAAGACATTAAGAAAAATTGGTTTAGGTAAATCCAACAACACTGCTTTAAAAACTCTACAAGAAATGCATGATGTACATATAAAAGATGCTGTACAGGAATTAACAAAGCTGTCTTCTCGAGCAATAACCCTTGGCGGCAAGGGCATCCCACAAAAAGAAATTGACAAGTATATAAGAGAAACAACTAAATACTTCACTAGGGTGGAATCAATACAAAGTGTCGTTGAAGATGCTATGAGTAGAGCACAAAGAGGAAGTGTAGGTATCCGTAGTCTTGGTGATATAGCTAAAAAAATAGAAGGTAGTACTCCCAGTAAGAACTTCACAAAAAGATCAACTTTTAAAGGAGACCTAGGAAACAACCTAAGGAAAGACATGGAGAGAAGTATGATGAGTAACGAACCACACGATATTGGAAGTCTTCTCAATGATAAGAATGTGGAATCTGTACTTCTTTCAAATGGAGTTAGTATAAAGGCTAAAAACCTAACCCCAATAATGCATCGTTTAAGACAAGATAGGGTGAGATACGCTACAAAAGAAGTCTTAGATGCTTATGATAAAGGTGGTATTGCCCAAGTAATAGAAAACTATGCTTGGAAAAAAATGAAAGACCTTGCTCCTAGATGGGTAGAAAGAGCAGCAAGTGGGGAAATTGTTGGTGAAAGTTTGAAAAGAACCAATTACTTTGGGCTTAAAGTAGATGAGGACTACGGTGTTCCGCAAGAGAATACCCGTAAAATGAGGCGTTTTGAAAGAAAGTTTGGTAACACAGCCAAGGTTAAGCTGGACCCAGAATTAAAAACCACTGGTTTAGGAAGGACGATAAAAGTATCGGGGAAGGAAATAGCTGATGGTGGTTTTAAAGGTCTTTATACACATAAGGCTGGGGATTTCAGAACATTAAAATTATTAGATTTTAACGATAAGAACAAAAAGACAGCAGAGGAAAACCGTGTACTTTTTGCAAAACTTTTAAACAACGACAGGAGTGAGGAGACCTTAGATCAACTATCACAAAAGCTTTTTGGGGTAGATCATAGCATAGCTATGAAATCAAAAGACAGTAGAGAGGCCTTAAATAAATTAATAGGGTATGAAGAAAACGGACAGTGGAAAAAAGGTAGTTTTGATAAGGTTGGGGATTGGATAGGTAAAAAAACTGAAGGAAAGATAAAAGTACAACCAAAACAAAGGCAAAAATACGTCAACTTGAACAAATCCTTATTTGGGATAAGTAGTCTAACAATACAACCAGGAAAACATTTAGATTTCCTCAAAAACGATCTTTCCTATGACTTGGTAAAAAAGGCCAAGAACAAAGCGGGAACTTTTAAAAACTTTAAAGAACTTTTCTACTTAGATAGTGAGTTAAAAGGAAAAACAAGAGAAGACATACTAAAGAAAATGTATTTTGCAGCAACAGGCAGGGTTTTTGATCCATTAAGTACAGAAGGAAGGAAGTATGCAGAATTTAGTAAACAAATAAAGGAGTTTTCCGAGTGGGTCAAAAATCAAAAAGGAACTCTGGGGAGCAAAAGCGATAGTATAACTCATAGAGTAAACCTCTTCTTTGCAATAAAAAATAAGGGTCTAAAAGAATTTGGGGTTAATGTGGATGATAAAAACGAAGCTTTCCTATTTTTCACAAGTGTTCTAAGACAAAACGAGTCTATGAATAGCGGTTATAGGTTAACCGATAAAAGATTCATGGGAAGGTTGGAAAGAATCAACGATAAAATGCAAACCCTTAAGAAGAGGTGGGAAAAAACACTTTTGGGAAAGATCGTAAAAATAGTCAGTAGCTGGAAAGACATAATTGCAGAAAAAGCAGCTGCTGCTTTATCCAAATTACTTACAAAAATACTAGGAGCTGCAGCTGCATCAACAGGGGTACTTGCAGTCATCATGCCAATGCTCCAAGCCGTTGTTGAGAAAACCATTAAAAAATCTCTTGATTATATAGGAGCAGTACTTAAGGGAATACTAACCTTAAATTTTGATGATCTAGATAAACTTTTAGAAAAAGATTTAATATATTTTGTTATACCTTGTGCTGGAATGTTTGGTTTTTTTGGATGTGCTGGTTTAATGGTAGCTACTGTTTTTATGGCTATATGGAGCTCTATTTCTCCAGCAGATATTACTCTAGCTAAACAAGATGGGTACTACCTTCCAGAAGATTATATGGTCCAACAAGAAGATAACTATAACCCCTCTAGAAATGTTCTCCCTGCCACAACAATTAAAAAGAAAAAAGATCCTACAATTGTCACAGGAGAACCCGTACTGCAATGTGCTGGGGGCGGAGAATCTAAATGTACAGAAGAATGGGACGGTGAGCGCAAGTTTGACGATCCTGGGTTAGGCGGGTTTTTCTACCACCAGTGTGATCCTGCTTGGCAAAGTTGTTGCACTATGTGTTCCGCTGGTTGCTTTGTAACAAGCCTGGCAATGGTGGGGAAATTTTTTGGGTTTGATGTAACACCGCCGGATGTTTGTAGTACCAACAGTGGTAGTGATGATTGCACTGTAAGTAACCAACATACAATTGGAGGTGCGCCTGGTGTTCTTGGAGTTGTTGTAGAAGGCAGTGTTACTACAGAGGATATTATGATAGATTGGTTTAACAGCAATCCTGAAGGAGTAATGATACTTAGAATCTGTTATCATCCAGAGGACTGCGATGCACCAAGCCAACATTTTGTAGTCATAGCTGGTTACGATGCTGATCAAAACGATTTTGTTCTTTACGACCCTTATAGAGCGCCAGACCTGTGTCTTAAAAAAGAATACCCCCCAGAAGAATGGCCATGGACAAGAGTAATAGGATATACAAAGTA
>Ga0255346_1007154_pt1 | contig 10551 bp, 6 predicted proteins | sample wastewater_treat_FD_194410 | JGI IMG/M metagenome (GOLD analysis project Ga0255346, IMG submission 194410) | Wastewater microbial communities from Lulu Island WWTP, Vancouver, Canada - plant22 | ecosystem: Engineered > WWTP > Wastewater > Unclassified | place: Canada: Vancouver, British Columbia... | reverse complement strand
CACGCTCGCCATCTGACCGTTTATAGGAAAGCTCCAGGGCCTCATTGGGCGTTCTTTTGTCGACCTCGAGGAGCGTCAGCATCTCGCCGAAAATCTGTGCGGGATTCCCGCGATTGATCTCTTCAATGACGACGACATGCCTTGACGTTGGATCTTTCGCGGCGGCCTTCATCATCTCCACAAAAGGCCCATCAACCAGCGTGAGTTTGCCGTCTCCCACCGGCCGCCAGCCGCGAATAAAATCCTCGTAGGAAAGGTTCGGATGAAACTGAACAGCTCGGACCTTGCTGTCGTCACGTTGCCCCATAAGGGCGAAAGCCAATCTCTTGGCCAGCCAAGTCTTTCCGGTGCCCGGCGGACCTTGGAGGATCAGGTTTTTCTTGGTCCGAAGGCGCTCGAGAATCTTTTCGAGTTTTCCCCGGGCGATGAAACATCCATCCGTAAGGATGTCATCGACGGAGTACGGTTCGATGGGTGCGGCCGTGACCTCCGCCTCGGGTGTAGCATCTGCTTCATCATCCTGCGCATCAGGGGCTGTCGCATTCGGGTGGGCAGAGGTTCCACTATCCTTGAAAAGCCAGGCGGCAAGCGACAGCTCCGGGAATGAGTGGACGGGATACGCATCCTCCTGGAAACGAGCCTCAAGGGTGTCCAGCACCGCCAGATAATCGGTTGCGTTGCAGCGGCCCTTGGGGCCGTTCATGCCAATCTGAATGTTGAGCTTCTTACTGATGTAACGCTGGGACTGACCATCAAGGGTCGGGAAATTCCAGGGACGAATCCAGTACAGCCCCATGGTAAGGTTCCATCCCACACCATAGCGCTGCGTCGCGTTGTCGTAGGCTGAGACAAATGCCGACCGCGCCTCCGCGTCATCCGATTCCGCAAAAGCAATTGCCTGGGCGAAGGCCTCCCAGAGGATGTCAATGTCGTCTGGTTGGCGTTTGTTGTCGAACCCGAAAAACCATGACTTCTGGTTGTTGAGAATAGGAATCCCCTCAAAGGAATCCGGAACCGGCTCAGATACTCCAAGCAGACTGGCAAGCTCGCTTGCAATAGCTTTGCGATTTGCATCGGTGATCCCCCTGTTGAATATGCCCATGGCCGTAAATGGGCAGATGTCCTTCAGGGGACCAGAGGAACCATCCGCGAATTGATCCTGCAGGTTGGAGAGGCCATCCACCTTCGAGGCAATAACGTGGATTCCGGCAATCAGCTCATCCCGCCTATTCCGAAAGGTAAGGAGCTTGTCTGCTACCGCTTCGTAAAAGCGGGTCCAGTTGAAACGGCGCTTGTCGACAGCACTATCACCGAAGCGTTCACGCCAGTAAGGAGCATTGCGGAATCGGTTGATGTCTTGTGCCTTTTCCTCGAAGGTGAATCCGATCAATGCATCTGTGGTCCAGTCCCCAGGTAAGACCCGCCAGACCGTGCTTCGATTGGTGTAGAAGTACCACTCACGCGGAGGATCGAAAGGTGTCCAGTCAACCTTCAAGGTGCGGCCGTCGCCGAGGTTCTCTTTTACCGTGCCAATGGCTTTGATCGCCATGACGGAAACGGTTTGGCCTCGGTTATCAAAGGGGAGATCGTGCTTTCGCGTATAGGACGACTTAATCGCAATGCGGTCCCCCACCTGGATAGACTTCACTGTGTCGAGGTATTTGTCCTGATACCCATTTTCCCAAATGCCTTCCTGTAAAAAACGGGGGGTCTGATCATCAGTTCCGCCGTATGTGGCTCCGACAAACCAACAGGCTTTGGCTCCGGCTCCTTCTGGTTTTGAATTCATAATCGATCTCCCATTATGAGACATGTCCTGAGTGCATTTCTTGTCCAACAAAATTCTTCAGCACCTCTGAGAGCATGAAATAAGCTACCTAATAGAAACGCACTCATCACCAACGCGCTTGAATCCGCTGTCACAAACCCACTTACGCCCGGTGTAATCAATGCTGGCATTAGGTGGGACATAAAACTTCACACACCTATCGCCTTCAGGCCGGTAGCCACTGTCACAAACCCATTTGCGGCCGGTATAATCGACGCTTGCGTTGGCTGGTACAGAAAATTTCACACACCTATCGCCTTCAGGCCGGTAGCCACTGTCGCAGACCCATTTGCGGCCCGTGTAATCGACGCTTGCGTTCGGGGGGACATAGAACTTCACACACTTATCACCTTCAGGGCGATAGCCACTGTCGCAGACCCATTTTCGACCGGTGTAATCAATGCTGGCATTAGCAGGAACTTCAAATTTTACGCACTCGTTACCTACCTGCCGAAAACCACTGTCGCAAACCCAGTTTCGTCCTGTGTAATCAATGTGCGCGTTCGCAGGGATTCCACTTGACCTTCTTGTTTCCTGCGCTGGTCTCGATTCAACTCTCGGAGGCGAGCTGGAACGCTGGCTGGCAACTCGCCTCAACACGGAAAGAAGATCCTGGTCGATCCAACCATCCTGGGTGATACCTGCGTCACGCTGAAAGGCCTTCACCGCGTCGGCAGTCCGGCGGCCGTAATCGCCATCCACTGGACCGGGGTCGTAGCCGAGATCGGTCAGAAGCTGTTGTGCCTCTCTGGTGTATTGGGCATTGGGCTTCTTGGGAGCGGTGCTGGTCGATACGCCTGGCGAAACCGATGGATAGGAGGGTTGATACGAATGCCCCAACTGTCTGGCTTCGCGAATGGCTTCCGAGACAATCTGGCTTCTGTAGGCTTCCACATCACGTTCAGCTCGAGACTGGGAACCTTGGCGATATCGGTAGCTCCCGCAGCGGCTGTTGTAATCGTTGACGATCCGGTTGAACTCATCGATTCCCGCGTTGTTATCGATGACGTCCCGCATCGCTTCAATGCGAATGCCTTCCCGGATACACCAGCGGATTTCCGGCACGGACAGCACGTTGTTGGTGCCGACCGAAGGCTTTGTGTATTGCAGTCCGGCGCTTTGGGTCGTGCTTGGCGTTTGAACTGCCGGAGCCGGGGTGCTCTGCGGATAGCTGTAGCTTTGCGACGACGATGGCGGAGTGTACGAGGGCTTCTTGTTGCTCTGCCCGGCGTCATTAATCAGCCAGATCACAAAGATGACGCCGATAATGCCAAGAATCCATTTGCCGCCTGAACCACCGCCGCTTTTGCCAGAGCTCACTGTTTCGATAGGCGGAGGAGAGCTTGTGGTTTTCCGCTCGGGTTCGGAAGGGGCTGCTTCCCGTTGAGGCTGGGGTGGTTGCTTAGGCTTTGAGGGCTTAGCCTCCGCTTTTGGCTCCGGCTTTATAGGCTCATCGATACCACTGACCTCGGATGCCAAGTCAGAAAGCCCGGAGAAGCCCTTTTTGTTCTTGTCGTTATCACCAGCCATGGGCATCGACCCCGTCCGTTTCGCACATAAATTTCATGCCGAGCTCCCTCATATGAACGTCAGCCCCCAAGCGCCCAAGCCGCCAATACCAATGCACAAAAGAATCACCGGGGCGCATCCAGAGTTTTTCTTTTTTGCGGGCAGTCCCGTTTCCGGATGTCCGTGCGCCTGCGCCAGGTCACCGATCATCTTTGGCTGGCCACTTACTCCCAACTGTCGAGCCAGTATCTCGAAAAACCTCCGCTTGACCGCCTGCGAGCTTGTGTCGCCTTCATAATCACCAAGGTTCAAGCGTGTCTCGCCGGTGAAGAGACCAATCATCAGCGGTCCCATTTTGCTGCCACCCTCGGCTTGAAGGAGCCCGCCAGCTTCGCCGCCGAGCATTTTGGCCAACATGCCCATATCGGCCTGCTCGAGGGCAATGGTCATGATCGGCCGGTGCGATGGTCCGTGAGGATTCCTATCGATACGGTAGAAAACCGACATGGCGTAGTGATAGGTCATCCCCCGGTACTCGGCCTTCTTCCCCTGCATTTCCATGGTGAGGTCAAGAACGGTCTTCGGCTTCTTCTGAAAAGTCAGGAAGAAATCACCCCAGACCCAGGTTTCGCCAGCATCGACGCTCGACCATGGAGCCGGAAGAGTCGGCCATTTGGTCAGCTCCAGCAAGGCGAACACCGGCTTTTGTGGTGCTGATGGCAGTGGACTGGTTTGATGAGGCTGAGACTGTGGGAGAGTCCCGGTATCCGATGTCAGATCACTGAGACCTGAGAATCCGCGTTTGTTGTCTTTGTTATCCATGCGCTCTTATTCTCCCAGAAGGCAGCTCAGCCTATCGCCACCCCGTTTCCAAAACATCCGGATAGCGGCCTCGAGAACGTGAATGTTGTCCTCCTCCTGGTAGGAAAAGGTCGCAGCCAACTTTTTGTCTTCCTTTTTCCCGATGCAGAAAACGCCAGCGCCATTCCAGATCACCAACTCACCCCAGCGGCAAAAGACCCGTTCGTTGCTGCCAAAGAGTTTTTTGCGCTCCAACTCCATGCCGTGATCACTCATAACAGCGGAGCCGAAACGGTATTTTTTTCCATCACGAAGACCTTCCAGGTACTCCGTCAGCAAGCGAACCCCAACAGCCCTCCACAAGCGATCAATAAAGTTGCTGTAGATTGCCTCTTTCTTTAACTCGATAGACGCATAATTGGAGCCGTTACCGAAAATAATGCTGTAGGTTGTTCCGGTGGGAATACCGTTAACCGAATGCCGGGTTCCTCCCCAGCGAACCCGCGAAATTGAATCAAGATCCCAGCGGCGGCCCTTCCACTCGATACCTTCAGGAGAAATGCGAAGCTTATCTTTGAATATCGCTCCGACATCTGCCTCATAGGTTATTTCTCTTCGCCATTCTTCAGCTTTGTTCTTTGCGTCCTCTATCAAACGGACCCGCTGTTCCGCTATCTCGCCAAGTGCATCAGCGTCCTCAGCGGTGCGTTCGGCAACCTCACCAACCTCCGCGAATACTTCCTGCAGCATGTTCGTGAGTTGCTGCGAGAAATCGAGCTTGCCGTGCTCGTTGAACATATGAATCGCCAGGCCACGAACCAGACCGGCAACGCGGTGACTGGCATCGTGATCGAGCCCTCGACTTTTCGTGCTGACCTGAATCGGCTGAGCGACGGTATCCCAGTTCTTCACAACCTGGATTAACTGGTTCACCATGGGGGCCAATGTGGAATCGGGCCGTTCTGCATCGACGACTGCCCGCAGTTTCTCGACAAGGGCTCTTATGTTCCCTTCTTCCTTGTCAAGAAATCCCTGCGCCTCCACCTCATACGAATCAATGAGGTCAGCTATCAGAATAGGGCCGTGCTCTTCCCCATTGTCAGTTGCGGATTCAACGGCAACGGTGACTGCCTCCACGAGTTCTTTTGGGGAAAGGTTGTCGAGGGCCGACTTGATGACCTGGCGATAGTGCCTCCGCCGTTCCTGGATTTCAGCTTCGACGGCCGAGAGGTCCGATACTTCCGGGAACCCGGAGACAACCCGTTCCTCGTTGATGATCACGCTCAGTTCTTCAGGGTCGAGATCCTCAAATGCCCATGAAATTTCGAGAATCCATTCCGCAACGTCATCGGCATTATGATCTGGCAAACGAGCGAGGCCTGATGCAAGCAAGTTGGCTCGAGCAATTGACGACAGGTTATCGACCGCAAGCAAATCCGTCGGCGAGGACTTGAGGAGCGACAACACCTCTCCCACACGTTTTGGTCCAATGCCTGGCAGCCATGCGACTTCAGCGGAGAGCCTTTTCCGGGGGTTAGTCAAATCCGACCGCGCATCCATGCACTCACTTGAGTCGAGCAAAAGGCTACGTTCATCGGCCAATTCCATGATCCGACGACGATTATCGCGAGGGCTGGCATTCAGAATGTGAAACGGATTTTGTAAAAGGTCCATGCTCCCCTCCGGTTACTTGTCATCCCAGACGAATCCGATGCGTCTGTTTTTTTTCTCTTGGTCTTTAGGAAGGCTGTTCAATGCTGCCTCAATGCTGGTTTGATCAAGCTCTGTCTTCCCGGCCTTGGCAGCGAGCCGTGCGGCCTCGCGTATGACAAACGCCGAGTCGGAGAGAGCTTTGCCGGTAAGCGCATCGAGGATCTTGTTCACGTTAAGATCATCAGCTTTCGGCAGCTTGCTCAATAGTGAGTCCACCAGCGAAGCCACTTCTTCCCTCGACGGCATGCCAACCTCGACGATGTGGTCAAACCGGCCGCGACGCAGAATGGCCGGATCGATCATCTCGATCAGGTTCGTCATGGCGACAATCAGCACCTTGTTCTTGATGGCTTCCGGAATCCGCCGAAGGAACTCGGCTACTTCCTCGACGTGATGCAAGCCGGACGAACTGCCAGAGCGCCTGTCTGACAGGAAAGATTCCATCTCATCTATGACGATAACGGACGGAGCGCCATCAATCGCCTTGTCAAAAACCTCGGAGATCTTCTTGCTTGTTTCGTGAATGTAGGGGCTGCCCACACTGTTGGAATCAATCGAGTAGCTGGGCCAATCGATAAACTCGACAAGCCGCTCCACAGCGAAGGTCTTTCCACAGCCCGGCGGCCCATGCAGGACGATGGCGGAAGGAAAATCGATGCCCATAGCCTGGTATTTTTCGGCGTTGAAAATGATGTCGATGACGTGTTCGTTAAAAAACTCTTCGAGCTGTGGACGCCCAGGAAGCCTGAATACTTTAGCCTCGGCCGGTTCTTCTGGGGATTGCGGCTGTTCAGGTTTGACAGCCTCCCTGGCAATGGCGGTCTTTGCTTCAGTCTTGGCTTGAGAGGCGGGTTTGCGCTTAGCCAGTAGACCCGCATCTGCAGGTACGCTAAACCCGGCGGCCTTTACGATTTCAGCCAGATCGCCAGCAGGCATCCACCCTGTCAAGTTGGTCAAACGCCTGAAGGACTCTGTGGAGATGACGACCCCTCCGGTTATCCAAGTACCCAAAACCACTTCATCATCGACGTGGGGTGTCAGCGTCCAGGCCGGGAGCAGTCTGGAGTACTGCTCCACATAAACAGCATCATGAAAGGAGGCATCCTCCGATAGCTTCCGAGACTCTCTGAGGGCGAAAGCGAAGGCCAGTGCATCAACCTTGCTTTCGGGCGACTTGCCATTTTCAACTGGAGTCAGGGAGTACTTCTTATGGCTGCTCAGGCTGCGGAATGATTCAGTTCCAGACGAAACCTCTGTGAACAAGGATTCGTCGAGATAACCGCAATCATTCCACTTTCGCATCAGCTCCGGGTGCGTGACCAGAATATTGTTGGAGCCATTGGTATCAAAAATCTGCCACTCGTCGCCGGAATAGAGGAGCGACCGGATTTTCGAACCATCCGGCAACTCATACCCTTTAGGCAGCCATAAATCCTTCGCCATAAATCATCCCCTGATAATGTTGGCTACATCGAACATCTCGTTGTCTGGGCCGCCGCCGATCTGAATCATCGAGAGCTGGGCGACAACGGCGCGAAGTTTTTCAATGTCGTCGGAGCGCATGAGTTGCGTGCCGATCTGGGCCAGTTCCTCGAAACGGTGTTTGTCGGCAAACAGATGGGGCGAGCTGACCATCCATTTGAAACGCTCGACCACGAACCAATCCTGCCGCCAGAGGATCTCGAAATTTTTGCCTTTCAGCTCATCAAGGTGGTGCTCGAAGTCTTTGTCATTTCGGTCGATTGAGCGTTGAGCCGTCTTCGCCAGATTGTCAAAGGCCGACGCCTCGGACGGGCGGGCATGTTGGCGGATATGCTCATCAAAAAAGGACACGACGCCGTCGAGGTCAATCTGCCGGATTTCCTTCAGATGCTCCTTTCGGACCTGGGCAAGAAGTTTCCGTGCCTCGAGAACCTTCTCCATGGCCTCTTGGGACTTCTCTGTTTCCGCTTCATCTGGATCGAGCGAGACTGCAGATTCAAGTTTCTGCCGTGCTTGGTCCAGTTTCGGGTTGTCCACCACCTCGTTGATCTCGTCGATGCGATTCAGCGTTCTTTCGCCTTCCTCGACAACCATGACGGCCGCTGCGGTGTAGTCGAGCTGTCCCTCCTGGCGGGAATAGAAGTTCTTACCGGAGTGGAAGGTTCCGCCGATGCAGGGCACGGAGACCTCAATGTTGATGTTGCCGGAGTCCAGGATCTCGTATTCACATTCCAGATCGGCACCGGCGGGAATCACGCCGTCATCGAAATCTGAGCCGGAAATCTTCAATACCCCGATGGGGCGGTTGTCGGTAATGGGGTCTTCAATTTCACCTTCCCAAAGTTTCAGGTTGAGCGATCCCGAGGCACCGGATTTGAGCGACTCAGCGGCCTTGAATACCTTTTTCCCCTTCTTGGGCAGCGAGTCACCCGAGCGAACCAGATAGTCGAGTACGGGTCGGCCGCCAAGTTTCTCCAATACCTCAATGCCAACCGAGTGAGAGGCTGGAATGGCATCCACTGAGGCAGCGGTTCGGGTAATGACGATCTTGTCCTGTTCCAGGGCAATGGGTCCGCCTACGGAATCGAAAACAAATACCTTGAAGGTGTTGTCACCAGTTTTTGTCAGGGTGACGTCGATGGTTGCGCCATGCTTGAGAGGCAGGCGGCCGGAGGTCCAACCAGTATCGACGCAGTCAACCTGAAACTCTGAGCCTGACGCAGCTTGGCCAGCCAATTGAACAGCGATCTTGGCCTTAACATCCGGTGTACGGGCAATGTAATTGAAAGACAGGGCCAGCCCACCGCCAGAGGAAATCTGTCCACGGGTGTTTTTGCGTGACCGGTTCTGGGATCTCCAATCGATGGATTCCGCAAACAGGCTCGCTCCTTCGGCCACGGCCGTCATGGGATTTACATCGGTGTTCCCCGGAATCCCCAGCTCAAAGGCAACTTTGTCGCGCAGGGGTTTGTAATTGGTCGGTCCGCCGACGAACACAATCCGCTCCAGGTCGTGCGGAGAGAGACCAGCCTTATTGAGCGTTTCCCGGGCAGACTCGATTGATTCACCAACGCGTTCGGCAATGAGCTTGTCGTAGGTGTCACGCTGCAGAGGAATATCGAGATAGACTTCATTGCCGTTGAGGTCCCTTACCCGGGCCTCGGTTTCCGAGAGGCTGATGACCGAATCCTCGCGGGCCGAGAGTTCGATCTTGGCGCGTTCGGTGGCCCAGATGGCCAGACGAAGCAGCGACTTGAAGCTCGGATTCACAGAAAAATCTTCTGGGAGGTCGAAGTTTTCCAGCAACCAGGGGCGGACAACGTTATCGACAAGGACGCGGTCGAAATCCCGGCCGCCACACATGGCGATACCTCCGTGGGCGAGGAGGTTAACCCGCCCACCAATGCTTTCGGCAATGGCGATATCCAGTGTGCCGCCACCCAGGTCATAGATCAGGAACATGCCATCGGTATTGCGGGCACGCATCACGCTCATGACCGCTGCGACCGGCTCCTGCATAAGCGCGACCTTGCCTAGACCTGCCATGCTGGCGGCCTGCATGGTGGCGTCCTTCTGCATCTGGTTAAACGCCGCAGGAACGGTGATGACGGTTCCGGTATCTGGATCATTCCTGATTTCTTCCGGCATGTAGCCGAACAGGACCTTCAACACCTCTGCAGAGCATTCCTCGGGAGTCTTGGTGAGGTTTACCGCAGAAAGCTGAACGGGCGTACTCGTTCCCATGAGCCGTTTGAACAACAGCGCGGAATTATCCGGGCTGTGCGGAGCCGAATCGTAGGCACGCTTGCCTACGTATTTGTTGCCGCGTCGGTCGATATAGATCGCCGATGGCGTCACGTCATTCTGTTCAGGGCTCTTCCAGATGCGGGTTTCGGAACCGTCATAGGAACAGATCGCGCTGTTTGTTGTACCCAGGTCAATGCCGACGAAATTTTTCATAGTTCCACCTTCCTCAAAGTGACGGTTCCGGTCTTAACCAAACCTTCTTTCCCCATAATGATCGGCTCGAGCATCTGATCGACCATCAAGGCATCCTTCGCATCGAACTCTTCGATATTCAGCGGAGTGGCGGCCATGCCGGGATCGAAAGGATGCCCCTCGACGTTGACGATCCTCAGTTCCGCCTGCTCCAAAGCCTCTTCGACCTTTTTGATGAACCACCGGAACTGGCTTTTGTATCGGTTCTGTTCTCCGGCATCGAGCTTCGTGAGCAGACGGTCGAACACCCGGCCAAAGCGCCAGGATTCAACCGCCATGCTGATCACCACATCCCTCATGGCCTCGGGGGTCGTTGTGGTTTGTTCAGAGTCCGCCATATGCATCTCCCTTTTGTATTCTAAAAACTTGCTTCACCGTCATTTCATCACCGTTCCGAATTCTTCATCAATTTCAAAAAGATCAGGCGTCGAGCGATGGACGCCGATGCCGTGTTCCATCAGCAGCATTACAAGCTGGTCCCCGTTCATTAGGGCAATGGGGGTTTTGTCTGCCTGGGCGGCTTCCTTGACAGCTCCTGGACTGAAGTCGCTTGTGGTGATGATCAGGCCTTGCTCGTGCGCCCCCAAACTGCCGCGCACCTGCTGTACCACCGGAGCCTGGATATTATTCTTGAGCTTCCATTTCTTGACCTGGACGGCCATCTTGATGCGGACCACGTCACCGACCACCAAGGTGCCCCGGACATCGATGCCGCCGTC
>Ga0255346_1007153_pt1 | contig 10552 bp, 5 predicted proteins | sample wastewater_treat_FD_194410 | JGI IMG/M metagenome (GOLD analysis project Ga0255346, IMG submission 194410) | Wastewater microbial communities from Lulu Island WWTP, Vancouver, Canada - plant22 | ecosystem: Engineered > WWTP > Wastewater > Unclassified | place: Canada: Vancouver, British Columbia... | reverse complement strand
AGACGAGAGGACGAAACTTGATACCAACGGTGACTCGGTATGGGGCACGCGCCCATGTGGGACACCTCTGTTTGAGTTCAACGGGGCGAGGCGACATAGCATTTCGGAGTACATTACCAAACATGCTAAGGGCGCTTTCAAGCTACTGATAGCCGATGAGGTCCATCAGTTTAAATCCAAGTCATCAGATCGAGGCGTCGCGTTCCATCAACTGGTAACTGCGGTGAAGTGGACGCTGACGCTCACCGGGACATTCTTTGGCGGCAAAAGCACCTCAATTTTCTGGCTGCTGCATCGCCTGAATCATGGTGTCCGTCGTGATTTTGCTTTCCATGACGAGAAGCGCTGGGCCCGGTTGTATGGAGTGCTTGAAACTACCCGAAGACGGAGGCGCAACGAAGATGCCGATGAAGATGGCGTTTACACTGGTAACCGGCGTTACCGTAATCAGGCTAAAGAACAGCCGGGTGTCAGCCCGGCCATCGTGAGCAGGTTATTGGATACCACCATATTCCTGAGCCTGAAGGATCTGAACCTGGCTCTACCATCGTATAAGGAAGAAGTGGTTGCTCTGGATATGCTTGATGACCAGGGACAGCAGTATCACAGCATGGACAGCGGCTTGAAACAACTGGCGATCCAATCCAGTCGTTACTTATCCACCTGGCTTCAATGGACTCTAGCACGACCGAATTCCGCTTTTCGGGATGAGGTTGTGGTGGTCGATGAGGTGGATGACGGCAATGGTAAAAGCGTGCGAAAAGTACCGCTGATGGAGTTGCCGGCAATCAATCCGAATGGCCATAAATGGCTGCCGAAAGAGAACTGGCTGGCTGATTTCTGTAAGGTTGAAAAGCAGCAAGGGCGAAAAGTGCTTGTCTATGTTCGTCAGACTGGCACGCGTGACATTCAAGATCGGGTGATGATGCCGCTGCAAGCCAACGGACTGAGAGTCTCTATCCTGAGTGGTAATGTTGACCCACGTAAGCGCGAAGAATGGATTGCCAGGCGTGTGAATACCATCGATGTTTTGATCTGTAACCCCCGGCTTGTGGAAACAGGTCTCGACCTGGTGCAATTCTCAACCGTGGTGTTCTTCGAGATCGAATATTCACTTTATACGTTGTGGCAAAGCGTGCGACGTGTATGGCGTTTGGGACAGACCCAGCCGGTCAAAGCGATTTTCTCGGTGTACTCGTCAGCGATGGAAGCCACAGCGCTGGCTTTGATGGGAAAAAAGATGAAGGCCGCGCAGCTCGTCTACGGAGATGAGGTTGGAGGCGCGATTGTTCCAGAGGAGGAAGGCGATTTTCTCACTCAGCTTGCTCGTGATGTGTTAGAAGGCGCGAAGCTTTCAGATCTACAGACCTTGTTCGCTGATGATCTGCAAGTCAGTCACAACCCATTGGGCAGCCTGACGACCCAGAGTGCAGTGATCATTCCTGGTCCGAAAGTGATGACCTGGGATGACTGGGTGAGCCAGAAGACGGTGGTGGTCAGACGGACAAGAAGAAAGGAGGTAATACCGGAGGGACAGATGGGATTTGGAATATAACGCAAGAAATCCTGGGTTTATATCCAGGATTTCTTGCGTTATATGAGCAATAGTATTTCTCCTTTTTATAGACTTCTATTTTTACATCCAAGACAATAATTGCCTTTAAATAAATACCACATTTCAAGAAATGATTTTCCTGGAATTTGTGATTGATGTCCTAGCTCTTTGCATATTATCCATTTATCAGGAATATCTTTATACATTGTTTCAATTTTTTGTGTATGCCTTAGGTCTTGGATAATCTGAATATGCCGGCACCATTCAGTCCTCTGCTTTGCAGAGGCAATCATATCTTCAACATCAGATGTGACAGCAACTCGTATCTTATCAATTTCAGGATCATTCTGAAAGATACGTAAGAATGCATTGATATATTGTAATTTTTTATTTTCGTCAAAATTTGCTAATTCATTATCGTCCAGAACATTGCTTGTCGACTTCACTAATTGTGAAAATGTATCTTCGTTCCGAAGAATTTTTTCCGCTCTCAAAGATAAATCTGTAAAGCCCTTTTGATTTGAAATTTCTTGAGATGCTGTTGCTAATCGATCACGATTATGCTGATCATTTATCACATCATAAATATCAGCAGCATCACATAAAGATTTCGATAACGCATAAGTCAGTTGGTATTTACTAAAAATTTTGGCACATTTATCTATTTCATTTAGAATTGTAACCATAGTTTCTTGGTTTATTTCATTAACCCTTTCAGATTCTGTTGACTTCTTTTGTGAAGGGCCATTACCAGTTAGAGAAACCTGGCAAAGATAATGAGCAAAGTCTTGCATATGGCTTGAATGTATTAAAGCCCATTCAATATCACTACTCTCTTTCGCAATTTTTTCAGCTTCATCGTATAAAGCAAAGATCATATGAAATCCTTCGATAGCGCGCTTTGCTTTTTCGATTCTTTCGTCTAGTCCAAAAGGGTGACCGATTTTTTCTCGCATTTTTACAACGCTGATATCCTGTCCGAAACCAAAAGTCACGAGTTGCATTGCTAAGTGGGCTTGACTTGCCAACACTTTGGCTCTAATAGGGTCAAAACTTTTTCCTAAAGAGAGTAATTTTTCAACAAGTTTTTCGCTTCGGTGTAATAAATCTCTAAATAGATTGCCATATTTATTTGTTAATGTTTGACCTACTTCGATTAATCGAAGTTCAACTTGGGATCCGAAAAAAAATTCATTATGTTTATAACTCCATGAAGCTATGGAATTTGCCGTGTTCAGGAATTCCTCGGGAGAGATACTGCCTTGTTCTAGTTTGGTTTCAGCGGAATGATACTTTATTCGGTTTAATGCTGAATTATCATTTTTTAAAGAATAAAGGTTTATCGCTTTTAAAAAACATTGAGCTGCAAGGTGTAAATCACCAATTTGTAATGCTGACGCCCCAACTGATTCACAAATTATGGCCGAACGATACAGTTGTTGTTCGGGAATAAGTTCACATAATTCTATAAATGCGAATCCGTACCCTAAACTTGTACTAATTGGGCCTAATTTTTCCAAACTACAAATTGCTAATTGCCAAGCTTCTGCATCAATTGCGTGTTCTACAGCAAAAATCAAGTCGTTTTGTAAAAGATAGTGTTTACCCAGAAGAGTATGAGTTTTTTGGATCGCTTTTTTTCCTTCTTCGTTTTGAAACCTGGTTACAAGAAATTCTGCAAACAATGGATGAAGTTGAAAATGACCGACCGCATTTAAATTCTCGATAATAAAAGTATTATGCTTGGATAAATCTCTCAAAATTTGTTCGCCGTCGACCTGACCAGTAAATAAATTGACAACTTCACCATTAATTGAACGCGCAATACTAATTTTTTTTAAAACGTCCCTAGTAAGAATCGGTAACGCTCTATAAACCTCTTCGGCAAAGAAATCATAAATGTTGCCTTTGAATCCTGAAAGATTATCAAATAACTTTTCTTTTGTAATATGATTTATTTCTAAAACGCTCTTTGCTAATCCAAGGGCTGCTATCCATCCTTTTGTACGATCAACAAGTAATTGTACATGTTCTTGAGATAAATCAAGATTCAGATACGTTTTGTTGTATTCAATGATTTCATCTTTAGTGAACTCTATCTCAGATTGTTCAATTGTTTGTAAATGCCCTTGGGCAGATAGTCTGGCTTGGTTATTTTGCAAGGGAAGGCGAGAAGTAAGTATAATTTTGAGGTTTTTTGGATACGAAACTAGCAAAGTATTAACTGCTAATTGGACATCAGAATTATCAAAATTGTGCAAATCTTCGAGGATTAATAATATTGAAAAAGTTGGTGACGAGATTATTTCGTTAACTAGAACTGCGATAGCTTCATCAGGTCTTATCCCTTCACGCCTTTCTTGAATCGAATGCAAGGTTTCATTTCCTATGTTTCCGGTCAATCGCACAAATTCTGTGGCTAATTCCCCAACAAAATGTATACAATCAACAAGATCTTTTGTGAAACTATACCAAATGAATAACGGAGGTTTGATTGTGTTAATGTAATCGTAAAGGAGCCAAGTTTTACCATATCCAGCATCTGCTCGAAGGAAAACAATTTTTTGGTTCAATAAGGATTCAATGACACTTGTCAATCTCGGTCTGGATAGAAAGTTTTCAATTCGAGGTCGAATAATTCTTGGAGAAGAGGAAAATTCTTTGCGTAAAAGCATTGACCGATCTTTACCTTGAATATTGTTACTGCTAAGGAACCTGATTTTGGATATTTCAGATTTGACATGTTCTAAGATATGGATGGATGAAGTTTCATCATAAACATTTTTTAAAGGAATACTAATGCTGATTTTTGAGTTACGTTGTAGATCTCGCCATTGAGGTTTTTCTTTATCTAATATATTGCGTATATATTGTTTTATCCATAGGTATTTAGCTTGCTTTTCTTTACACGAATAAACTATTAAGAGAACTGGCAATGGTAATTGGTCATAATAATTTAGTTGAGATATTTCAAGTTGTTGTATTACTTGATCCTTGTGACGAATTTCAAAAGTTTCATGCCCTTTTGATTGGATTCTAAATTCTAGTGCAGTAGCCTCTCCATTTTCAAAAATTTCTACAAACAGATCATTTCCATAGTCATTTTTTACTTCCTCTCTTGTCCAACGAGAAGGGAGTTTCCCTCTAATAAAATCGATAGCTTCGGTATCAATTTCATGTTGACGTGGTCGTAGAGGCATTGGTTTCTTAGAGGAATGTTTTTTACTTCGGATCATTCGACTCACTTTGCAATATTGCATCCAATTGCTGATAGACGTCCCGATTTTGGTTGTCTTCTTTTACAGCCCAGAGGAATAGGGCTTTGCCCTGGCTTTTTTCAGCCCACAATTCGCCAACATTTCGTTTTTCTTTTTCGAATTCCTCCAAATGGGCACCCTTGTATTCCACCACAAGAACACGTCCATCTTTAAGTTCACACACAAAATCTGGATAGAAATAGCCATTTGCTAGAGGCAAACGGAAGGAAAATTGGGGCTGTTGCGCTAAATTACGAACCCAGTATTTAACCTGATGACAGCGGTCGATGGCCTGCGCACACTCGAATTCTTCACCGCTGGATTCTAGTTCACCCACAATCGAGTAATAATGTTTGGCAAATTGATATCGCCCGGTGTAAGGCCAGTGGGCCGGGTAGATATTGGGGTCGAAGGTAAAGGTATATTTGGAACTGGTCTCAACTCGTGCACCGGTATCAAACAAAGTGTTTTGGTATCCTCGTTCATAAGCTATCTGCCGGCAGGCTTTGATTTTCTCTCTCATTGCTTTTTCGAGTAGAAAACGTGCACGCGCCAGGCCAGTGATGGTGAAGCCGCGTTGGTTGATTAAATTTTTCAGACAGCTACGCAACCATTCAAGCAGCACTTCCTGGCGAATATCGGACTGGTATAGTTTGCCATCCAACCACCGCGAAAGTTGAAGATCATTCCATCCGCTCTCCACGTCGTCCAGACCAAGCGGCATTTGTGTGCCCAGGTAGCGAGTAGTTAATTGGCGACCATTAATATCGATCAAGAAACTTTCAGCGCGTTCCTGGATATTAAATTCACCAGAATTCAACTCAGCCGGGAAGTCGAGCAAGTTCCATCCACCTGGATCAAGAAACCAATCTTTTTCTGCCACTTCAAGAGTACCGTCAGCCCACAAACAAAGCTGTGGAACCGCAAAGCGCTCTCCCCGTTGTGCGGGAGTGTGTGGCTGTTGGTGACGATAGACGGAAAGTGTTTTATGCATGGCATCCCGGTCAACAGGGGCTACGGCTTCAACCAGTTTTAATTCAAAGGCTGGATCTACTTCACCTTTGACTTCAAATGCCACCCGACCCTCGCCGATCTGCCGAACTGCTACCCGACCCAGTTCTTCAGCATTCAAATAAGCCAAATCCGGAGTTGAACTCAAGACCAGGCTTATCGCTGGCGGACGATTGCCAGGAATCACTCGATCACCAACTCCAGGAAAGAGGTTGGCTTGCGGACGGATGGCTTCTTCCGCTTCCTGTTCCTCGAATCCCATGCTCACCAGGCGGTCTTCCAATTGGCTGACGGCTTGCGGCCAACTGCTGGCCGAAACGTGGGCATAAGCACGGTTCAGTTCTTCCTGTTGGCGTTTGCGGGCATAGGGCATGCGCAATACCCGCCCCAGCAATTGTTCAACATCTTTCTTTGAATGTACCGTGGCCACCGAGCAAAAGACGTAAGCGAACGGGCAATCCCAACCTTCTTTGAGTGCTTCGACTGTGATGACAAATTCAATTGAATTCTTGGGGTCGAGTAAATTAACCCCATCCAACTCGCGCTGAGTTCCGGTGGCAACCGCGATGCGCGCTGGATCAATCTTCTCCTGGTCGATCAGAAATTGCCGAATGATTTCAAATGTGACCTCGTGACCATGCTCTTCAGCCTGGATCAGGACGATGGGACGAATAAAATCGCGGTCCAGTTTGGCGAGATCGTGCAACTTCTGACGTGTCAGAATGCTGTCTCGCACCGCTTCCTGCCAGGTTTCATGTTGAGTGAGGACGATAGGCAGCTTGATCATTTCTTCAGCTTTGAGTTCAAGCGCAGAAACAGCATGCAGAATATTGCTGTTAGCCGCGGGGGTGGCAGTAAATTCGATGATACAGGCTGGTTGGACGCGCTGTAATACTTCCACGCTCAGCTCAGAAGTGTTATTGTGGGCTTCGTCGATGATGACCAATGGACGGTGCAGTGAGAGCAGGTTGCGAAAACTGAATTTGATTGTACCGTTCTCTAAATGTTCCAATCCGGGGTTGTTGGGTGGCACACTGATAAAGTGCGCTTCCAGATCTTCGTGGTGGGCGTAGACTTTTCGACCCTCCGTGCTGTTGACGCGCAAGGTTTGCAGCGTGCCGACCACGATAACGACTTTATCCTGTAGGTCCTGTGGGCGGAGCTGGGTGAAGTCGGCAATGTCAATCACCAGCAACTGACCGCCAAAGACTGCTTCAAGCGCCAATCGATTGGGGTGCCCCGGTTTCTTGAGCGTAGCAAGTGTTTGGGCGCGGATGGTATTGGTTGGAACCATCCATAACACCAGTGGGTGCTCTTGTTCGAGATAAGCCTGCGCAGCCACGGCAATGCTGCGCGCAGCCAGATAGGTTTTGCCACCGCCGGTGGGCAGGCGCAAGCAGACATAAGGCACATCCTCGAGTCCAGCTAATATGCGGTAAGGGGTGCGTTCTGTCTGCGGATTCTGCTGGCGTAGGGTGTCGAAGGCCGCCTGAGGGCCGGCATAACGGGCTTCTTCCAGGTAACGGCGCAGCCATTCGAGCGTTTCACGTTGATAGTTTTTGGGTTCGAACATGCTCACCTCACCGATAGTTCGTAGGGGATTTTCTTGAAAGTAATGCCTTCAGCTCGCAGGCGGGCTTCATCCAGCAGGCTGACTTCACCGTAAATGACTTTTGGCCCGGTAAAGGGCGGCAGGATGCGCAGCAATTTTTGGGTGAGGACGTTGCCGCCCTCAGGGTTTTGGTCGCCCAGGATGCCGTTGAACAGCAGGTAGTAAGCCGTGCTGTTGTGGATGCCCAACAGAGGAGTCTTTTCTGAGTTATGAATATTTGGCAGCGGGGTTTTCGTCTCACTGAACCAGCAATGCGCGGCCAGGGCCGGGTAGGTGACATGGGGATTGATGTGATTGTTCTCGTCGAAAACCGGCTCTCCCAGGCGGTAAAAGCGGAAGCCGCCGCCGCCCTGCCAATTGACTGCCTTGGAGATGCCTCCCTGTTCGCCATCCACCACTTTTTTGAGCCGTGGCGCGCAGTGAGTTACAGCGTGCTCACCCATCTCAATACCGATATATCGTCTGCCCATTTTGTGCGCCACGGCTGCAGTGGTACCGGACCCAAGAAAGGAATCAAGAATAAGATCATCAGAGTTGGAAGCAATATGAATAACTCTTTGTATCAATGCTTCAGGTTTTGGAGTTTCAAAAGAGGCTTTCGCGCCAAAAAGCTTCTCTATCTCAGCACTAGCATGTTGGTTTAAACCCACATCATCCCAAATTGATGGGGTTGTCATACCTTGCTTTGCTTCGAACATGAACAATTTCCGCATCGGGGTTTTAGCAGTTCCTTTTACTCCCCAATAAAGGCGACCTTCATTTTGTAACCGCTGCATTTCATCTTTATTATGGCGCCAGCAAGTCCCTTGTCGCGGAAACACTTGTTCATTTGTAAATGGGTTGGTTATTGGATAATAAAGACTCTCAACAAATCTTCCCCCTTTGCCATTAGCGGTTGTGTCAATTTTTCTATAAGGGCCACGAGGATCTGGACCAGAAGGTTCAGGGAATACTTGGTACATTGAGTCAGCCTTTTCGGTTCTGGGCATTAGATTGAACGATTCTTCTGCAAGGGTTTGCTTTGAACTATTTTCTTTAGATTTTGCCCAGACCAAGATATGTTCATGAATCCCACCAATTTTCCTATCATTTGGAGCTCCATCTCGTTTACGCCATGAAATATCGATAATGAAATTATTACGGCCAAAAATTTCATCACAGACAATTTTAAGATAATGCGCCTCAGTATCATCGACAGAAATCCAAATTGATCCATCATCTCGAAGTAAGTCATGTAATAAATCCAACCTTGGGTACATCATCGTCAACCAGGTGGAGTGTTCAAGGTTGTCGTCATAATGTTCAAAAGCGCTGCCCGTGTTATAGGGTGGGTCAATATAAATACACTTCACTTGCCCGGCGTAATACGGCAGCAGGGATTTAAGGGCTGCCAGGTTATCACCCTGAATCAGCATGTTTTGGGTGTCAGGGTCGCCAAAGGAAAGGGTTTTGTCTTCTTCAAGCAGGCGATAGGGCACCCCCTGGGTGGTGCGGCGGGCTTGATCATCATTGAGCCAGTGTAATGTGGGCATATAAATCCTTAATAAATGAGATTACTGAAACGAATCATTCCTCATCAGGAAATTGTTCCTGATACTCTTTTTCGAGAGTTTTTTCATGGTCTGATTCCAATTCTTGTAGAGTCTTATATTCTTCATTAGTATGGAAATCTATACATAATGGGATACGAATTGGATTTGGAGCATTATCGGCATAAATGACTGCATCAAATTGGACTTTTTGAGGTTTACGAGAGCCAATAAAAATGGGTTCTTCTAGCCAATCCTCAGCTTTTGGTTGAATATTGCCAAAGTTTACTGTAATCAACCAACCTGCGCCATTTTTATCGATTGACAAACGAGATCCAATTTGAGCAATCGCCGGCAAAGAAACTCTATCATTAATCGAAGCCGAATAATTGTGATATTTTTGGGGTCGGTCAGGGTAATCGCTCTCGTGCACAAACAATAATTCATCCCCAACTATATTTATTTCAACCCGGGCATTGAAAGCGGTGACATTTCCAGTGTTATATAGTCGTATACTCACTTTCTTTAGTAAGCTTTTATATTCATAAAATTGATAAAGCTCTCGGTAAAAATTACGATTGGGTGAACTTCCAATACTGGCTATATTAAAAGTGCTTTGTCTGGGAGAGAAATTTTGAATTGGTTCATTTATGACCAAAACAGAAGAGGTTATTTCAATCTCTTTGCCATAAAGTTTGCGGGTAATAGGGTTGGCAAATTCACAATCAACTTTCGGCATTTGCGATTGCGCACTGCTCACCAGCGCAATTCCCATTTTGGCAATTTCGTCTGGTTCTGCCTCGTCAGTTGAACTTCCTCGCCGTAAATAAACTGTGTTGGGTTTTAATTTGCCATACTTTTGTTTTAAATAAAATGGTCTTTCTTGAATGGGAATCTTAATAACTCCTACCTGCTTCTCTTCAAACTCAATAGTGATATATGAAAATTGAATGGGTTTTTGAACTTTACTGTTTACAAATTGTTGTAGAGCTGCGTCATCAAAAAGATCTGTAATGCCAATAACATGGCTACGCCCACCCTTAGCCTCTTTAACTCCAATGATGATATATGCGTCTGTCCGTCTCCAAGCGTTCGCAAATGCAAGGATATCTTTTAATATCTCGCTCTTATCTTCATCAGAGGCTCCTTCAAATCGGTACTGAGCCTGCTTGAAGTCTAGGTAATTACTTTCATTCTCGTTGAGAAGGTTTTCAAGCGTAATCGAGTCCACTGGTTTCCTCAAAGTTCGATGCAATAACTTAACTGCCTATTCAAGGTTTTTGCTCTTTTGATAATTCGTTTTTAAACTGATCATCCAACCAGTTATCAATTGTTTCTTTTCTAAATCGCCAATGCCTTCCAACTTTTTGGCATGGTATTTTTCCATCCTGCGAAAGTTTATAAAGTGTGGATAGAGGTATGCGAAGGTATCTTGATGCTTCTTCAATCGTTAGTACTTGTGGAAAATCGTCCATAGTACCTTCTTTTAAATCAAAAGAATGAGTATAAAGAAATTATATACTCATTATTGATAGTTGCTAATCAAATAAGCAATGAAATTCGGTATTATTGCTTTGGGTTTGGCGCA
>Ga0255346_1007143_pt1 | contig 10574 bp, 10 predicted proteins | sample wastewater_treat_FD_194410 | JGI IMG/M metagenome (GOLD analysis project Ga0255346, IMG submission 194410) | Wastewater microbial communities from Lulu Island WWTP, Vancouver, Canada - plant22 | ecosystem: Engineered > WWTP > Wastewater > Unclassified | place: Canada: Vancouver, British Columbia... | reverse complement strand
GAGATATTTAAGAAATTTATTCTTTAATATTTTAAATGTGATGTATGTGATTAAGCCATAAAATGCAACTGCAATATAGCTATGTCCGCTTGGGAAACTATAGTCAGTTATTGTCATTAATGCTACTGCAGCTGGAGGTCTTGGTCTCCCAATTATGTTTTTAATTGTATATACAAAAGTTTCTCCAAATATGACGGATATTAACAATGAATAAAAATACTCCCAATTTTGTAATAAAAATAAAATAACCAATATGCTAAAACATAAAATTGCGATACTGCCCCACTCACCAAGATAAGTTATAAAAAGCATCAATTTAGTTAAACTTGGAGTTCTGTAATTTTTAATAATATCTAATATTCTTACGTCAAAAGATAGTAGCATATATTCTTCAAATAAATCTTTGATTATATTAATAAATATATAAATTAATACAGCTGCTACAGTAGCACCGATTGTCAGATATAACCCTGTTTGTTTATTTGTATCAAATCTGTTTTTAATGAATTTAATTATTTTTGTCATTTATTAAAACACTTTAAGTTTTAATTAAAATTAAATTTCATAGTTTAAGAGGTTAACATATCGGTTAACTTTTTATAATAACTTTGATGTGAAAAATTTTCTCATACTTTCAACATGGGTACCATTCCAAAAAACCTTTTTGCAAGTAGGGCAAAAAAGAAACTTTTCTTGGGTTTTAAAAACATATAAAGGGACTAGGTTTTTGACATTTTCTTTTTTTATTTCCTTTAAAACATTATTGCAATCAATACATCTAATCAAGTTTATATCTGTACTTAATTTTAACTCATCTCTTAACTGCTGGATTTGTTCTTTTATTTTATCATCTTTTATGAATACTGCTTTTATAACTCCGTTCTTTACCAACTTTCTAAGCAATAAATTGCTATCTCTTGTCAGTAATATTCTATTTTCTCTTTGTGCTATCTCTAATAACTTTTCATCTGAAATACCCTTTATAAATTCTGCGTCATAACCGCATATTCTAAGATATTTAGCAAGTTTTCCAAGCATAAAATCGCAAATAAACTTCATTTTAAATATTGAAATTTATAATCTAATTAGTTTTTCTTTTCTAATAATGGCGTATATTTCTTAAAGAAATCAACTTATTTTAAAAGCTAAAAATAAAAAAACAGTCAAAATTTCATTAAATCTATTATAATATATGAAGTATCTTAAAATATTGTATCTAATTATAATTAATCATATGTGAAGTGAAAACCAATATCAAATTTTTGTTAATATTAATATCTGGAATATTTTTATCCTTAAGTTTTTATGGTCCAGGTTTTTTAGCATGGTTTTGTCTTATTCCTTACCTACTTGTAATATACCATTCTAACTTTAAGCAAATATTTTATTTTAGCAGTGTATTTGGTCTTATTTATTTTGCTGGGGTGACTTATTGGTTTACTGAATATAGTTATGCCCTTTGGATACCAATTATAGTATATTTATCACTTTTTATGATGTTCTTTGGGATAGTTTCATATTTTATATATAAAAAAATTCGTTGGCCGATTTTAAGAGTTTTTTTAATTTCATCAACTTGGCTAGTTGTTGAATACTTTAGAAATAGAACCTTTCTTGCTTTTCCATGGGGTATGCTTGCTTACTCACAACATAATTATTTAATAATTATGCAAATAGCTAAAATAGCAGGTGCATTTGGGGTTTCATTAATTTTAATTTTATTTAACAGTATACTTGCAGAGACAATAATTTATTTTAATAGAACTTCCAAAGTAAATTTTAAATATATCTTGTCAATATTTTGTTTGACTATTTTAGTCATAGCCTATGGTTTTACAAACATAACTTTTTATAATAAAGATTTTATATCTAATAATTGTAAAAACATTAACATTGCAATGGTTCAACCCAATATTTCGTTTGATGATAAATTTACAAAAGATAGTGGCGTTATAATTCCTGAACCTTATGACACTAAAAGTTTTTTTAAAAAAAATACCGAACTTATAGTATTTCCGGAAAGTGTTATATGGGGGACTTTAGATCATAATGAGACATTTAAAGAATGGGCTAGTAAAACTCTAAAAAATGAGAATTTGTATCTTATTATGGGACAAATTCTTTGGGATGATAAAAATAACTACTATAATTCAGTTGTTTTATACTCACCTAATTTAGAAGCTATCGGTAGATATGATAAGATACACCCTCTTCCTTGTGCTGAATATATGCCTTATCCTAATATTTTAGGTTTTTTAAGCTTTTTAAATGTTGCAAAATTAAATATAACACCAGCAAAAGAGTTTAGTATTATTAATTATCCTGATAAGGGTGATTTAGGGATAAATATATGTTTTGAATCAACCTTACCTATTATTTCTAGAACTTTTAGACAAAAGGGAGCAGATGCTATATTTGTATTTACAGATGATGCTGGATTTAGAGATAGCGTAGCATCTTGGCATCATGTTATTTTTTCAAGGGTTAGGGCTATTGAAAATGGTTGCTTTGTAGTTCACAGTAGTAACATGGGTATCTCTGCAGTTATAAACCCCATTGGCGAAATAATTTCAAAAACAGAGTTAGGCAAAAAAGAAGTCATGTATGAAACTATATATTTAAATTCAAAACAATCTTTTTATTCAAAATTTGGAGATATTATCTTGTATATTTATTTTGGGTTTTCTTTTTTATTCTTATGCTTTTATATATTTATAACTAATTATAACAAAACAAAAAAAGCTGACAAAATATAAATATATAGACAGGATAGCAAAACTATGGCAAAAATTTTAATTACTTAAATTTAAGATTAAAAAATATAATACTATATACGAATATTTTAACAAAAAATAGTAAAATATTATAAGAAGGCACATTATATGAATCTTTAAAGCTCCATTTTATACATTATTAAACCACTACACGGTTTTGGGTAAAAATAAGTTGATTTTTGAGGCATTACTCTACCCTCAAGTGCAAGTCTTTTTACATCAGCTATGCTTGGTGGATTTAATATTATTCCTAGGTCATAAAATTTTTTATCTGATAGAACCTTTTGTAATAATTCTGAGCTGGAATGTGTATAATTAATATCATTAATTTCAAATTTGGAAAGCATGTCTTCAAGTATAAGATGATGCAGGATTCTAACGTCAAGATTTTCTAAATCTAAATCTTCAGCTTTAATGTTACTATAGATTTCGTTAATTCTTTTTTTAAGAGTTAAAAAATAAATATTCTGATTAAAATCTATTAAGCAAAATATTTTTTTACCTTTATTCTTATTTTTATCCATAAAATTTTGTATTTTGCTTAAAATTTTGGATTTATTCTCGTTAGAACTACACAAGTAATCATTAAGTTCTTCCTTAAATATATCTTTATATTCCTTTACCTCAAAAAATTTTTCAAAGTTGTTTTTTAGATTTGTTAAACTTGTAAAATTTTTAAATTTAATCATTCTATGGGTAGGTATTATTTTTATATTTTCCTGGTTAAAATCTACGAAGAGAGTTAATACTAAATCTTCAGGATATACATCATTTTTATTATCTTTTGTATACCTAGTTATTATTTTTTTATCTTTAATAAGATTTTGTTTCCTTTTTTCTTTTATTTCATGCTTAAAAATTCTTGATGTTTCATATCTATGATGGCCATCAGCAATTAAAATACTTTTATCTTCCATATAATCTATTATTACTTTTATTGTTCTATAGTCTTCTATTGGCCATGCTTTAAAATTAAGTGTTTCGTCATATTTTGGACTAAACTCATACATGGGTTTTTTATTTGAATAAATATTTAATATTTCTTGTATTTTTTTGTCTGTATCCTCATATAATGTGTAAATTAGACCAAAATTTGCTTTAGTTGCTCTAAGTAAGTTAAGCCGGTCTTCTTTTGGCTTATCTAAGGTGTATTCATGTCTTAAAACTTTTTTGGAATCATATTCTTCAATTTTATTTAATCCAATAAATGCCTTAAAACTTTTCCATTTTCCGTTTTCAAGAAAACTTTCTTCGAAGCAATAAAAACACTCTTTGTTTTCTATAGTTAAAATATTAGACTTAAGCCAATTATTAAGAATCTTACTTGCATTCTGATATTTATCTAAATTGTTTTCATCATCAGGCAATATAAGTCTAACAATATTCTCATCACTAAAACTTTTAAGTAGCCCTTTTTGGCTAGGAGAAATAATATCATAAGGAGGTGAAATCAATCTTGAGATCTCCTCAGTGTCAGAAGTATTATATCTCATAGCTTTTAAAGGAAGAATATCGACCATTTTTACCTCCAATAAAATGCTTTAATTTTAAATAACATTTTAAATCTTATTTATTGACAAGTATATATCTTAAAAGTAACATTATTAAAGTTTTATTTAGAGTTAGCTTACATAATAATGACAGGTACATTATTTTATTTTTATAGTACGATATATTTATTAGTAACTTAACTAAATTATCTAAAGCTTAAACTAATTGCGATGTGGTTAATTTTTTAAATCTAAAAATAAAAATTTAAATTAAATATTAAAGATAAAAGTAAAATTGTTAAAGGAAATTCTAAATTGGAAATCGAAGTTATAAAAGATGTTCTAGAATACAACAAAGAGCATGCTGAAGTTAATCGTCAAATATTTGATAAAAATAAAAATTTAGTAATTAATATTTTATCTTCTCCTGGGGCTGGTAAAACATCACTAATATTAGAAACCATAAAAAGATTAAAAAACTTAAATATAGGAGTTATCGAAGGTGATATTTCCTCAACTCATGATGCACAAAGAATAAAAAGGTTAACCGATAATGTTGTTCAAATTAATACTGGGGGGACTTGTCATTTAAATGCTACCATGGTCGAAAGGGCAATACAAAAACTAGACACAGGTAAGCTTCATATAATTTTTATTGAAAATGTTGGAAATTTAATCTGTCCCGTTAGTTTTGATTTAGGAGAAGATTGTAAGGTTCTTCTATCATCTGTAAGCGAAGGGGACGATAAGCCTATAAAATATCCTAAGGGTTTTGTAAAATCTGAGGTTATTCTTCTTAACAAAATTGATTTGCTTCCCATAAGTGATTTTAACTATTCATTTTTTGAAGATAAGGTAAAAGAGTTAAATCCCGAAGCCTTAATTTTTAAAATTTCATGCAAAAATCTCGAAGGATTTGACAATTGGTTAAATTGGTTAAAGTTGAAATTAAAAAAATAATTGTTGATCCAAATGTAATTTAAAAATTTATTTTTAACATGATATTTGTATAAATGCCATGCATATATTAAGATATTGGCAATTTTATAAATAAAGTTGACATTGATTTTTTTTAATGATAGTTTAACTTGTTGTTACAAAGCTTTTACAAATGTATTAGAAAGGAGATTTAATGCTTTATAAAATCCTTAAGAAGGATGATTATAGAGATTTTTTAACCCATCTTATTGAAAATTATGAATTTTTAGGCCCCGTAAAAAAAGATAGTGCTACACACGATTTTGTAAGAATCAAAAATTTTGATGAAGTTGATACAAATTATAAAAGAACAACAATTGCACCTGCTAAGAAAATCCTTTATCCATCAACTGAAAAACTAATTTCCTATAAGATAGAGGGTGAGATTAAAGTTGAATCGACTGTAAATTCCTCAGAAAAGATATTATTTGGAATAGATGCTTGTGATGTTAATGGCTTAAATTTTTTAGATAAATTTTTTACAAGTGATTTTGCCGATGAATATTACATTGTAAAAAGAGAGAAATTAATTGTAATTGGTCTAGATAGAATGCCCTCAGAAACAAATTTTTCTTTAAGTATGGGCAAAGAGTATGCTAAAGATGGCTTTGATTTATTTCTAACTGACTTAGGTAATAAGTTTTTTGTCAGAGTTGGAACCTATAAAGGTAGTTCATTGCTACAAAAGTACGCAAAAACCCAAGACGCTTCCGAAGCTGATTTTAAAGATTATAACAAATATATGGAAGAGTACAGAAAAAACTTTAAATCCAAAGTTGATATTAATAACTTTTATGATAATTTTGAAATTATTTATGATGATAAAGAGCTTTGGGATAAAGTAGCTAAAAACTGTTTTAGCTGTGGTTCATGCTGTCTTGTTTGTCCAACATGTTTTTGTTTTAATGTGAAAGATGACATGGAACTTAATTTGAAAGTTGGAAATAGGTTAAGAGAATGGGATTCCTGCATGATTCCTGACTACGGTCTTGTTGCTGGCGGGCATAATTTTAGGCCAAATAAAGAAAATAGATTAAAACAAAGATATAGATGTAAATTAAAAACGTTTGTGGACAGATTTAATACATATGCATGTGTCGGATGTGGAAGGTGCATCGAAACTTGTATGGCAAAAATTAGTATAGCTGATGATATAAATTTGATCAAAAAAGAGGTGAGTGTATAATCATGGAAACTATTTATACTCCTGAATTAGCAAAAATTACGCGTATTGAAAGTATAACTCCTAGTGAAAAAATATTTGATATCTCTTTTGTTGATAAGGAAGTGCAGGAAAATTTTAATTTTTTGCCTGGCCAATTTGTAGAGCTTACAGTTTTTGGCATAGGCGAAGCACCCTTTTCCATTGCTTCAAATCCTAATAATAAAGTAAAATTTCAGTTATGCGTAAGGGCAATAGGAAATGTATCAAAAGCGCTTCATAATTTAAAGGAAGGTTCAAAAGTTGGAATTAGAGGTCCTTTTGGTAAGGGGACCTTTCCTTATGAAAAAGCAAAAGGTCATAATGTTTTAGCTATAGCTGGTGGGTTAGGACTAGCGCCACTCATGTCTTTTTTAACTTACATGATAGATTTTAGAGATGAATACAAAAATGTTATGATTATCTATGGTGCCGTAAATCCAACAAATATTTTATATAAAAATGATATATCTTATTGGAGTACAAGGGATGATATAAAAGTTTGTGTGACAGTCGATAATCCTGATGATAAGTGGACTGGAGAAATTGGTGTTTGCACAAAGCTAATTCCAAGGGTTGATTTTAAACCTGAAGATACATATACGATTGTATGTGGGCCTCCAGTAATGTACAAGTATGTTGTAGCTGAGTTAGAAAAGAAGAATTTTACTGACGACAAAATTTTCCTTTCTCTTGAAAGAAGAATGGAATGCGGAGTTGGTAAATGTAACCATTGCCATATTGGAGATAAAGTAACATGTGTGGATGGTCCAGTATTTAGTTTATGGGATATAAGAAACTTAAAGGAGGCTATATAATGAGTAAACCAAAAGTAGGTATTTTTGGATTAACTGGTTGTGGTGGGTGCCAACTTGAAATTTTGAATTTAGAAGATCAAATTGTAGATCTTGTAAAGGCTGTAGATATAGTACATTTTACTGAAGCAATTACTGAGCATAGTGATAATTATGATATTGCATTAATAGAAGGTTCTGTTTCGACAAAGCATGATTTAGAAAGATTAGAAAGTATTGCTAAAATTGCTAAAGTTATTGTTGCGATTGGGGCATGTTCTTCTACAGGTGGCTTAAACTGTTTGAAAAATTTATATGGAGTTGAGAAAGCTAAAGAGTTAGTTTATGGCGATAAAAAAGATTGGATAGAAGCAATAGAAACAAAACCAATAGATGCCTATGTAGATGTTAATTATTATGCAAGAGGTTGCCCTCCAAATAGATCTGAAATTGTTGATATTATAAAATCTCTTATTTTAGGTAAAGTGCCAGAAATTCCCACATATCCTGTTTGCATTGAATGTAAAAGAAATAATAATACTTGTGTTTTTGATTTAGGTATAACTTGTATGGGACCAGTTACAAGAGCTGGCTGTGAGGCTAGATGTCCTAGTTCAATAGCTGGTTGTGAAGGATGTCGTGGCCCAATTGATAACCCAAATATAGATGCAGAAAAAGATCTTTTAGCAAGATATGGCCTAACGGTTGAAGATATTATGGAAAGTTTTAATCTTTATAATGCTTGTAAAAATATAGGGCATAACATAGGACAAGATAGTAAATAATAATTAAAAGTGATATAGGGGTTTATTTTTAATAAGACATGCTTTTAAGTATAAGCAATATAATACTAATAAATATAATGTAATTAAGTTTTAAGAAATTTAAGTAAGTTTTTGGAGGAAAATATTATGGCTGAAAATTTAAATATAGAAGTTACGCCTATTTCAAGAGTCGAAGGCCATGGTGATTTAGTTATAAATATGAAAAATAGAAAAATTGAGACACTGATTCTAAGGATTCCTGAATCACCAAGGTTTTTTGAAGCGATGCTTGTTGGCAGAAATTGGACAGAACCTTCTCATATTACTTCAAGAATCTGCGGGATATGTTCCGTTGCTCATACATATGCTTCTATAAAGGCAACAGAAACAGCTATGGGAGTAAAACCAAACAATCAATTAATTAAATTAAGAAAGCTTATTTTTCATCATGAATGTGTGCAAAGTAATGTACTTCATGTTTATTTTTTAGCAGCACCTGATTTTCTAGGTGTTGGAAGTGTTTTTCCTCTAATTGAAACAAATCCTGAGGTTGTTAATATAGCTCTAAGATTAAAGAAGATGGCTAATGATATGGTTAGAATTATAGGCGGGAGAGCTGTTCACCCAATTACAACTGTGGTTGGTGGATTTACTAAATTGCCTACTGAAGATGAGATGTACCAAATGAGAGATATGTTAAAATCAGCTTATCCTGATTTAGAAAAATCACTGAAAATATTGAAAACTTTAAAGATGCCAAGTTTTGAAAGAGAAACGGAATATTTATCAATCACAGATAAAAATGATTATGCTTTGTATGATGGTGATATAAAATCTTCTGATGGCTGGATAATAAATGATCAAGATTATTTAACAAAAATAAAAGAAAAAGTTGTTCAGCATTCCACAGGAAAACATTGTTGGGCTTCAAGAGACTCATTTATGGTTGGGGCCTTAGCTAGGGTTAATAACAATTTTGATAAGTTATCTGATAATGCAAAAAATTATGCGGAGGAACTTGGTCTTAAAGTACCTTGTTATAATACATTTATGAATAATTTTGCTCAATTTGTTGAAGTTATTCATAGTGTGGATGACAGTATTAAATTAATTGAATCAATACTTGATGATGGTTTAGATAAAGATAAAGCAATGGTAGATGTGAAAGTTAAAGCAGGTAGGGGAGTAGGGGTAGTTGAAGCTCCAAGGGGGCTATTAATCCACGATTATGCTTATGATGAAACTGGCAAGGTATTAAAGGCAAATTTAATAATTCCAACTAACATGAATTATGCAAATATTGAAAAGGATATGCAAGCTTATTTGCCTCAAATAATTTCTAAATCTGAAGATGAGATAAGGTTTGATATGGAGATGCTTATAAGGGCTTATGATCCTTGTATCTCTTGCTCAACGCATATGCTTAATGTTAAACTTATTAATAATAAGTAGGTTTGATTTAATTTTTTTAGTTTTAATTATAAAAAAATTCATATTTAAAATAGAATTAAGATAAAAAGTAGAAATTTATGAATGATTATGCCTAAAAATACGAATATAATTTCTACTAAAGATAATGTTGCCAAAGCCAATTATAAAATTATTGGCTTTGGCAACATTTATATGGGCGATGATGGTGTTGGAATAAGGGTCATAGAAGAAATACGAAAGCGTAATCTTTTTAATGATTACGACAATGTTATTTTAATTGAGGGAGGAACTTCTGGAATTGATTTAATTTTTATGATAAATGATTCTGATAAGGTAATAATTATCGATGCCATAGATGCTGGACAAGATATAGGAGAAATAGTCAGATTTAATATAAATGATATAGAACATTATACAAAAGATAATTTTAAGAGTTTTTCATTGCATGATGTTAATTTGTTAGATGTGTTTAATTTAATTAAGAAATTACAATTAAAAAGTGACATAACAGTGATTGGTGTAAAACCAAAAGTAATAGATTATGGAGATAAATTATCACCTGAAATTGAAGATAAAATCGATAATATTATTTCCTTAATACAAAATGAGGTAAATAATTAAACTTAAACTATAAATTTAAGCAATAATGTTGATTAAGTGAAATAAATCAAACCAAAAGAAAGCTAAATTTAAAATTTAGGTAAAAAATATAAAATTGTAACTAATATTACAGAAATAATATATAATAAAAATAAACAACAAATTATCCTAATTATAATAAAATAATTTTAGCAAAAGTATTAAATATATACTCATATAACTAATAAGTATTTAAAAATATAGTTGCTTGAGGGAGGGTAAAATGCATAAAGAGGTAACTGATATCGTCAATGTGTGTGATTCTATTTTGGTGAAAACACAGAAAATAAATGAAATTTCCAGTGAAATAAGTAGGCTTGTAAGAGAATTAGAGCAAAATACCGAGCAAACCGACGTTCCTTCAAAATCACTTGCAATGAGGAAGCCACTTGCTACTCTTTTTATATTAAATTCAAATTTGCAAGATAATATAGAAACTTTTGAAAAAATCTATGATGAGTTAAAAAAGATTTAATTATAAAAAACGTAAAATAGTTTGGCTA
>Ga0255346_1007142_pt1 | contig 10575 bp, 11 predicted proteins | sample wastewater_treat_FD_194410 | JGI IMG/M metagenome (GOLD analysis project Ga0255346, IMG submission 194410) | Wastewater microbial communities from Lulu Island WWTP, Vancouver, Canada - plant22 | ecosystem: Engineered > WWTP > Wastewater > Unclassified | place: Canada: Vancouver, British Columbia... | reverse complement strand
GATATGACGACATCTTCGAGAGATACGAGGCAAAGCGCTTAAGTTACCGAACCGCCGTATACCGAACGGTACGTACGGTGGTGTGAGAGGACGGTTGCTCAAATAATGGGCAACCTCCTACTCGATTAAAGTATTTTGTTGGTTTCTCAGCATGCCATTATCTTCAGATCGGGGCTTATCTCCATACGCATTTCTGTTCTGTCCTGCAGTTCTGCGGGATCGGCCCCTTCGGCGATCTCTTCGAGGACCATCCTGCCGTTTATGTTCCTTACAAGGCAGTATTCGGTGACTATTACATCCACGACTCCGTGTCCCGTCAGAGGAAGCGTGCATTTCTTCATCAGCTTTGAGTTCCCGTTTTTTTCAAAATGGCGGGTCGCTACATATACCTTTTTCGCTCCAACAACGATGTCCATGGCTCCTCCCATTCCCGGAGTGCGGACGTTGGGGATAGTCCAGTTCGCTAGGCTTCCTTCCCTATCCACCTGCAGCGCTCCGAGCACTGTCGCATCTATATGTCCCCCGCGAAGGATCGCGAAGCTCAGATCAGACGATACGAACGAGCCTCCGGGCAGTACCGAGATAGGGGCTCCTCCGGCATCTATTATCCTGAGGTCGTTAGGGTCTTTTGCTGGTCCGGCGTAGATCGTCCCGTTTTCTGTCTGGAGAAATATATTCACGCCTTTCGGCATAAAGTTGGGGATCAGCTGAGGTATTCCTATCCCCAGATTCACCAGGGCCCCGTCTTCGAGATCGGCGGCTATCCTTTTGGCGATCCTTTCGCGGGCCTCCTTTTCATTAAGTTCTGGCAGCATAGCAGTTTCCTCCTTTAAGCACGAGCGCGTCGATGAAGATGCCAGGGGTCACCACGTCGTTGGGGTCGATCTCTCCGATCGGGACTACCTTGTCTACCTCCGCTATGACGATATCCGCCGCAGTCGCCATCACAGGGTTGAAGTTTCTGCCCGTGCCGTAGTAGATCAGATTACCCGCTTCATCGGCCATATATGCCCTGATAAAAGCGATGTCTGCCTTCAGGGGGCGTTCAAGTATGAATTTCTTCCCGTCGAGCTCCACGGTCTGCCTGTTCTTTTCGTATGCCGTGTCCACCCCGGTCGGAGTGAGAAAACCTCCGAGCCCTGCTCCGCCTGCCCTTATCCTTTCTACGAGGGTCCCCATGGGGTTGAGCTCGATGTCGATCTCACCCTTTGCGAACATCTCCTGTGCGGCAGCGTTGAGTCCCATGTGCGCTATGACCATCGAACTCACCTGTCTGTTAACTATGAGCCTGGCAACTCCGACAGGCTGCGGTACCTTTGGGTTGCAGTGGCTGGCGTCAACGCATATGACCCTGATATCCCTGGTACCCAAGTCGTGCAGCGCGTCGATGACTGTGTAGGGCACTCCGCCGTAGTTGAACCCGCCCAGCATTATCGTGGTGCCTTCCCTTACCTTGTCTGCTGCCTCTTCTGGGGTTATTATTGGTTTGATAAAAGGTTTGGTCATCTTTGCAGCTACACTCCTTCCTTTTTTATGAATAATAGGAGAAAGTTTCTTGTAAACCGGACATTATGTCAAGTATGGCCAAAAACATTAAGAATTTTCAATTTTTCAAAGGGGGCTTTCAGATTGTCCCAAAGGGATAAACTGCTGAAAATGATCGAGGAGCTGGTGTCCATACCCAGCGTTACAGAGAGTCCGGATGAGAGCGCTCCGGGGATCTGGATAAAGGAGAGACTGGAAAAGCTTCCTTACTTTATCGAAAAAAAAGAACACTTGATATGGGCCGAGACTCCCCTTGAAGGTTCCGGCGAAAAACTGCATTCACTGGTGGCGAGGGTCGATGCCGCAGTGCCCACGAAGAGGACGGTCCTTCTCATTGGCCATTACGATGTGGTCGGAGTGAACGTCTACGGGGAGATGGCAGACAACGCCTTCGATGTAGAAAAGATGACGGAACATTTCAATGCAGGCGATGATGATGTTATTTACGGGCGCGGTACGATGGACATGAAGTGCGGTATAGCCCTTGAGCTGGACATCATTGAGGAATTCGCCGCGAACAGGGAACTTTTTGATGTGAATATAGTGGCAGCGTTCGTAGGGGATGAGGAAAACGCATCGGCCGGGATGAGAGGAGTCATTCCGATACTGTCAGCCATGAAGGAAGAAGGGACCGACTTCCTTGCGGTGATAAACACCGAACCGGGCGAGGCCGGCTGCCAAGGCGAAAGCGGCCCGGCCATATTTATCGGGACTCTGGGCAAGATCATGCCAAGCTTCTACGTAAAGGGGCTTCCGGCCCATGTAGGGAACTACTATAAAGGATTTTCATCAGCACTGGCGATATCAAGGATAGTGTCCTACGCGGAGGGGAACCCACATCTGGCAGACCCGTTCAACGGCAAATGCGAATCCTCCTGGATATGCCTTGATATGGGAGTTATGAAAGACGGTTACAGCGTTACGGTCCCGGACAGGGCTTTTGCCTATTTCAACTGCTTTACCACTACCAACACGCCGGCTGATATCATGGATCAGATGAAGGCCATTGCAGGATATGCGCTTGACCAGACTCTGGCTCAGGTCGCCGAATCACACAGAAACCTGCTTGCTATGGGCTGTGAATGCAAATGCTTTGATGTAGCCCGTCCCCGGGTATATTCCCTTGATGAGGTCAAAGATGCGGCCCGCAGGAACAGCAAAGGAAGTTTTGATGAAGAGCTCGCATCGTTTATAAGGGACCTTCCTGCTGGAGACATGAGGGAGAGAGGACTTGCCGCGGTCGACAAGATAGCTGACATGTCCGGGATAGAGGGACCTTATGCCATATGCTTCTTCCTTCCGCCCTGGCTGCCGGTAAGGACCGATCTGACCGGGGAGAGCCGCGACATGCAGATCGTCGAGGCAGCCAGGAGCGTTATTGAGCGGCTGAAAAATGAGTACGGCATCGAAATGAGGGAAGTGGGGCTCTTCGGAGGACTCTGCGATCTCAGTTATGTCGGAGCCAAGGTATCTTCGGAAGACATATCCGCACTTGCGGAAAACATGCCGGGATGGGGCGATATTTACAGCATACCCATGAAAGATATGCAGGCGCTTGGACTGCCTGTCATAAACCTCGGGCCGAGCGGGGAAGATGCCCACAAAATGACCGAGAGGCTGAGGCTCGGCTATTCCCTTGATATCCTTCCGGAGCTCCTGAGATATGCGATAAACAAAATATCGCAAACCGTCCGTTGAGACCGGTCTCCTATCGTATCCGGTGCGCTGGTGATTTCGGTGCGTTATGGTAGAATCTGATCAGAGGTTATAATGACCCGAAATTCAGCCTGTCATGCCCAACAATTTTTCGCGGCTGCGAACGGAAGATCAGCAGATTATCGGCAGCAGAATGATGCTCTGCATAAAAAAGGAGAAGGATCTGTAAATGCTGGATGATGATGTTCGAATACGTCCTGCCGAACCTGGAGAAGCGGAGCTTCTAACCGACGTTGCATGGTGTTCGAAAGAGTACTGGGATTACCCCGTCGATATGATGGTACACTTCCGCGATTTTCTTACTATCACAGACGAGTTTATCGAAAACAATCCGACATACCTTGCAGAGAATGAAGCAACAGGAGAAATATTGGGCTTTTATGCCATAGAACTCCATGACGATTCCGGATGGTGGATACGCCATCTTTGGGTGGTCCCGGAGCATATCGGGACCGGGATCGGAGGCGAGCTCTTCCTCCATGCATGCGAGACGGCGGAGACCGTGGGAGCTGACGAACTGAACATCATTGCCGCCCCCAACGTGGAAGAATTCTATCTCCACATGGGAGCGGAAAGAGTCGGCGAAGAGATCCAGAGAGCAGGCGACGCAGAGAGACAGCTTCTCATTATGAAGATCAGATTGTGTCCATAAATGTTTTACAGCTGGCAGAATGACGCTATCAAAGCAATAAACGGCGGCAGCGCGATCTTATCGGCTCCCACCGGCAGCGGCAAGACCTGGGTGGCCTATGTCTGGGCAGGCTTAATGGATCCTTCAGGCGCTCCTGCCGCACCCTCGGGAAGAGTTATCTTCACAGCCCCCATCAAAGCACTTTCAAATGAACGATATATGGAACTGAGGTCGATGGGATTCGATGCCGGACTTGAGACAGGCGACTTCAAAAAGAATGCCGGAGCCCAGGTCCTTTGCTGCACACAGGAGATATACACCCTCAAATATGCCTCCGTCCCGGAACAAAAGGTCATCGTGGACGAGTTTCATTTCATCTTTAACGACCCGGACAGGACAAGAGCCTACATAGACGGACTGAGGTCTACTTCCTTCGACAGTGACCTTCTAATCATGTCCGCTACCTTCGGCAATCCCGACGTGATAAAAAGATACCTTCAGGATGTCGCCATGCGCGAATTCGTGCTTTATACGACAGAGAAAAGGGTAACGGACCTCATTTTCCGAAGGAAAGGCATCAGGTTCTCAAAAATACACGATGCGCTGGTTTTCGTATTTTCCAAAAAAGGCGCCGAATGGCTTGCCGCACAGATATCCAGATACCGCGAAAAGATTAGCCGGAACCAAAGGGCCAGACTGAGGGAGATTGCAGAGATCCTTGATGTCGCTTATGTGCCGGATACCATGCTCAGAGGCGTGGGGATATATGTGGGCTCTTTCCTGCCGAAAGAAAAACTGCTGGTCGAGATGGCCTTCAGAGAGAGGATACTGGATGTCGTGGTCGGGACCGATGCGCTGTCGCTCGGGGTAAACCTGCCGGCCCAGACTGTCGTATTCGGTCAGATGGCAAAGTTTATCGACGGACCGCTTACGAAGAACGAGTTCCTGCAGATGGCAGGCAGGGCCGGGAGAAAGGGTTTTTTCAACCCGGGTTATGTTACGTACATCCCAAGGAGCAAATGCGAACATCATGATTACGATACAGGCCTGCTATATCTGCAGACTCTGGACATGCCGTGCGAGGAGGCAAGGATAAAGCTCCGGCCGGCTGTCGGAAGGCTGCTCAAAGAAGAGGTCGGCATCGAGACCGAGGCAAGGATGCTGGCGGATTATTCACTTCCCAGAAGACCTTACCGGGAGGTCGTTACTGAGATAGAGGAACTTTTAAGGAACATAAGGACCATGCTCGGAGGGATAAAGGACCAGAAGTTCAGGAAGACCGTCCGCAGGATCCTGGCCGATATATGGAGCGATGAGATGGAGATCGAGCCCAATATCGCAATGGCCGTACTCTTTGCGGAGAATAAGTTCCCTGAAGCGATGGATGCTGCTGAGATCATGCGCAGAACGGAGAGGAACTATCTGCAGGCGCTTTTGAAAATAAAGAGATTTTCCAACAGGCTTCCCGAGGGATACAGCTTTTCTCATATGGATCAGATCGACTATATGATAAATCAGATAGACGCATCGGTATTCGGCTTTGAAGAGAAGATCCAACAGATAAAAACGACTGAGGACAGCTGGGAAAGCAGATAAAAAGACCCCCTTCTCTTATCCTGTCGAAGTATCTTATTAAAAATCACTTATATTTCGATATATCAGATCGGCCTGCTGATCCACCCTGACAATAAAGTGATATATTTGGGGCTCTCTAAAAGAAAATAAAATAGATGATACGATCTCACACGGAAAGCTTTTTTCAAAATAGCCTGGTTGTATAGTTCGACCCGTTTAATATATAAGACAATAATTCTCCCCAAAAAAACTAACGGTCATTTTTATTCTCCTCAAAAGCCTATAATTGAGAAAAAATGCACAAATTATTATCTAATCAATCGATAATATATAAGAAGAATCATCATTTTTCATACAATATTTTTGTATGTATTATATGAACGTTCATTCTTACTGTTTCATGTAAGCGAAAGTATTTTTATGTGGTGCGGTGAGAATGGCGAGGTGTGTTTATATTTTTCTGTTGTCAGGGTACAGGCGCAAAAATTTTTTTATTTCATGACTTCATTCAGGGAAGTCAGGATGCACAAGGAGGGAGAGAGGGCATGGAACTGATACAGAAGCACCCGATACTTGAGTTCCATCACGGCAAGGAAGTAACGTTCACGTTTGACGGCAAGGAGATGAAGGGATTCGAGGGCGAGCCCATAGCGGTGGCGCTGCATGCCAACGATGTGAGGATATACAGGGTAACGCCCGAGATGAAGAGACCGAGAGGCTTTTTCTGTGCGATCGGCAAATGCAGCTCGTGCTTTATGGTAGTGGACGGAGTACCCAACGTGCGTACCTGCGTAACGCCGTTGGAGGCAGGCATGAAGGTGGAGACCCAGCACGGCAAGGGTCAGGTTCCCCTGGAAGCGAAATAGCGGGAGGCGGGAAATATGAAGAAGACGATAGAGACAGACCTCCTCGTAGTAGGCGGCGGAGCGGCAGGGCTGTGTGCGGCTGCTGAAGCGGCGGGAGCGGGAGTCAAGGTCACGGTCATAGAGAGCGACCTTCACCCGGGCGGCCAGTTAGTGAAGCAGACCCACAAATTCTTTGGAAGCAAAGACGAATATGCGGGAACCCGCGGCTACAAGATAGCCGACATCCTTCTTGACGAGATCAAATCCCTTGGAGACAAAGTAGACATCCGCACCAACACCACAGTCACCGGCTACTATCCTGAGGAAGGCATCTTCACCGCGATGAAAGGCGAAGACGAATACTACAGGATCAAGGCCAAAAAGGCAGTAATAGCCACCGGAGCCCAGGAAAGGCTCATCCCCTTCCCCAACAACGACCTTCCCGGAGTATACGGAGCCGGAGCGGTCCAGACCCTAATGAACGTATACGGAGTAGTGCCCGGTAAAAAAGTTCTCATGGTCGGAGCCGGCAACATCGGACTCATCGTAAGCTACCAGCTCAGGCAGGCAGGAGTTGAGATAGCGGCAGTAGTCGAAGCCATGCCCAAGATCGGCGGATACTGGGTCCACGCAGCCAAGATCAGAAGGCTTGGCATACCCATCTTTCTCAGGCACACCATAGTAGAAGCGATAGGCGACAAGGTAATAGAAGGAGCGGTCATCCAGGAACTCGACGACAAATTCCAGCTTATCGGCGAGCCCAGGAAGATCGACTGCGACGTTATCTGCATGGCAGTAGGCCTTACGCCCACCACGGAACTCTTCTGGCAGGCGGGAGCCAAGATGCAGTACTGCCCGCAGCTCTGCGGCCACGTACCCTTCAGAGACAATACAATGCGCACCAGCCACCCGGACATCTGGGTAGCGGGAGACGCATCCGGAATAGAAGAGGCATCAGCGGCCATGGTAGAAGGCAGGATAGCCGGATTCAGCGCGGCAAAGGCGCTTGGCTGCAAAGTGAAAGAAGAATCCTTCAAAGAATACTGGACAAGACTCGACCATCTCCGCGCGGGCGAAGTCGGCGAGAAGATCCGCGGCGGGATCTGTCAGGTACTTGTTGACGGATGGGAGGCATAAAGATGGGCTGCACATGCAACAGCAACGACAAAGAGAAGCTATTCTGCAGCGGAGTCCTTGTTGAGAACAGGCCCGGTGCGATCCTACCCCCGCAGGAAGCATGGGAGAACAAAAAGGGCGGCTATGTAATAATAGAATGCCCGCAGCGCATCCCCTGCAACCCCTGCGCGACCAGCTGCCCGACGGGAGCGGTCAAGCCCTTCGCGGACATCAACGACGTTCCGGAGATAGACTACGAGAAATGCACCGGCTGCGGTCTCTGCGTAGCCAAATGTCCGGGACTTGCCTGCTTCGTTGTCGACCTTACTTATGGGGCAGACGAAGCTGTCATCAAGCTTCCGTACGAACTTGAGCCGAAGCCTGTAAAGGGTCAGAAGGTAAAGTGCCTCAACAGGGTAGGGGAAGAGGTAGCAGACGGAGAGGTATATGCCGTAGCGGAACCCCTGAAGGATCAGACTACGGTAGTGAGCGTGGTCATTCCTAAAAAACTGGTCGGAGAGATCCGTGCCATCAAGGTGGTGTGCTAGCCATGACAGAGAAAAGAAACGTCATCTGCCGTTGCGAAGAGATAGAAATAGACGAGATCCGCGAATGGATCAACGCCGGCTACACGAATTTCGAAGAGCTGAAGAGGATACTCCGTGTAGGTATGGGCCCCTGCCAGGGCAGAGGCTGCCGCGACATAATCCTTCGTGAGCTCTCAAAGGCAACAGGCAAGCCCATAGCAGATCTTCTGCCTGGAGTCATCAGGCCTCCGGTGAAACCGGTCAAAGCCAAACTATTGGCCGAAGATAACGAATAGGAGGTAGGGTGCTATGACTGTAAAAACAGCTGATGTAATTATAGTGGGCGGAGGAGTTCACGGAGCATCCACAGCATATGAACTGGCAAAAGCCGGTGTAAAAGTAGTCCTTTTTGAAAAGGAATATCTCGGCTCAGGCGGCTCAGGCCGTTCGGCGGCTGGTCTGCGCCAGCACTTCGGGACCGAGACGAACCTTCACATGGCCAAGTACAATCTTCAGGTCTTCCCGACCCTCGAAGAAGAACTTGACACAGGTATGCCGCTCGAGTTCACGCAGTGGGGATATATGTGGGTCGCATATGCCGACTCGGTCCTTGCTCAGCTCCAGAAGAACGTTGACCTGCAGAGAAGCCTTGACATTCCCTCTGTGATGATGACGCCTGACGAAGTAAAAGCACGCTGGCCCTATCTCTGCATGGACGGAATAATCGGAGTCGCCTTCTGCGGCGATGACGGACACATCAACCCGCAGACGCTGACTCTTTCGTACGGCCATGCGGCACGCAGGCTCGGCGCAACGGTCAAAACATATTGCCCTGTAGTGAAACTTCTTGCAGAGAATGGAAAGATCAAGGGAGTTGTGACCGAAGACGGCGAAGAGTGGCATGCGCCTAAAGTGCTCCTCTCTGCAGGTCCTTGGTCGACACCTCTTGCAGCCACTGTCGGAGTGGAACTGCCGGTATATCCGGAGCGTCACAATCTGCTCATAACCGAGCCTGTCGAAGTTTTCGACTGCCCGATGGTCCTCTGCCTCGACGACGGCGCCTACTTTAAGCAGTGCCCGAACGGCACCTTTATGTTCGGCCGCGACGATCCGGGCGAACCCCATACGACTGAGTGCTCAAACAGCGCCAAGTTCCTTGAGGGCGTAACGAAGAGCGTACTAAAAAGGATACCGGCACTCAGCGGAGTAAGGGTAGTGCGCCAGTGGTCAGGACCTTACGACAACACCCCGGACCACAATGCCATAATCGACTGGACTCCTGTTGAGGGCCTTCTGGTCGACTGCGGATGGAGCGGACACGGACTTCAGTTCGGCCCTGCAGGCGGAAGAGTCTGCAAGGAACTCCTCATGGGAGAGAAACCGTTCGTAGACCTTCACCGTTTTCGTCTTTCCAGGTTTGCCGAGAACGACCTCTTCTTCGAACCGGCATTCATTTAAAACCGGACAGACTATGTTTAAAGAGGGCGGATGCAAATTCCGCCCTCTTTTTTGTTGCGGCGGCACAAATAGGACGTCTGCGAAGTGATCTCAGGATCCTTGCCGCTGCCCCGGTCATGGTGGTATCCTACTGCGTACTTGCCGGCAGGATGAGCATGAATATTTATCTGACAGAAAGAGGGAAGACAAATGGGGATGGATCTGAAAACGGCGGAAGCTATTTTGAAGAAGGCCGTATCAAAGTCTGAGGAACTGGATATATGCGTGGCGATCGCAATTTTTGACTCCGAGAGCGAGCTTGTGCTGTTTCAAAAGATGGATAATACTCCGGACCTATGCGTAAAACTGTCACAGGCAAAAGCATTGACTGCTTTAAAATTAATGAATGATACAGATAAATTTTCTTATCTGGTAACTAAAAATACCGGTATTTTGTCTGATATCCGTTACGAAGAATCTATTTCATTAATAGGAGGCGGTAAAATAATTTTAGAAAACGGGTCGGTCATCGGCGCGCTTGGAATAAGCGGCGGTACAGAGGAACAGGATGTCGAAGTAGCGGCATTCGCAATATCTGACGGTGTCTAGGATCATAACAATAATTTATGGACAGCTTTGATGAAGGGAAACAACAAAGAGGTTTTTTCCAATTATTATTTCCAAGATCCATGGTCAAGCACCGGTTCGGAAATGTTCACGTAAAAATTAAGGCACTGCCTTTTTATGAGTGGTGACTGAAGTCTTGCATTCTTTTTCACAAAGTGGTATAACGTCACAGACACCCTAATATCGTAGTTTAATACAGATGTGTCTTTGTATCTTGTCAGATCCGGGATATACTGCCGGATAAAGTTGGAGGCAAATGGCAATGCGCTGCGTTTCTTTTGGCTATGCCGGGAAAAAGTTGCTGATTCCTTTAGTCACAGTTTTTATTGTAATTGTCTCCTGCTGTGTGCCCTGTTCCACTTATTTACTCACGCAGGGGCTTCCGGGTGCGTCCTTTGACCTCATTCAGGAAGGACCGCGTCCTGTCCCAATTGGTACCCTGACGGCCGGGAACGGTCCTTCTTCTTCAAGTGTCCCTGAGACCGAAGGACTTCCCGCTGAGCCTGAAAATCTGACAGAGCCGACAGTTCCTGTGATCTTCATCAATGTCAGGATG
>Ga0255346_1007140_pt1 | contig 10579 bp, 8 predicted proteins | sample wastewater_treat_FD_194410 | JGI IMG/M metagenome (GOLD analysis project Ga0255346, IMG submission 194410) | Wastewater microbial communities from Lulu Island WWTP, Vancouver, Canada - plant22 | ecosystem: Engineered > WWTP > Wastewater > Unclassified | place: Canada: Vancouver, British Columbia... | reverse complement strand
AGCTTTAATGCTTCTTCTTTGAATTCTTTACTGTACTTCATAGTCGTTTTCCCTTTCTGGTTTTGTTATTTTTATTCTACCAGATTTTTGGGTGTTTGTCGACTGCTCTTTCAGTATAACACTTCAATCGGCTTTTAAACTTCAATGCCAACTCTTCGTCGCGGAGCTTGTCCTCGTCCATATCATAATTCAGGAACGCTACCTCGTAAGAGTTCACGACCTGACGACCGTTGTCAGCATAGTTGTTGTGGATACGAATGATGTCCTTCTGTGCAAGAGTTTTCAGTGCGCGCTCAACATTGCTCACTGACATCGCAGTGTCTCTTGCAATACCTGTGCGGCTTATGGTCGAGGTTTTCTTTTCGCTGTCGTAATAACAGAGTAAGTCCATCACCACCTTGAACTCGGCAGGCGTAGTGATGTTGAGGTACTCAAGCGGAGAGTTGATACCGTTAGAGTACGCTGTGCAGTTGATATTGTTTTTCATTTACATCTTCCTTTCAAATTGACAATAGCTTTTGAACGAATGATGTCAAGAGTTGTCCGGACGTCTTAACTGTGTTCAGTATACACCAGACCTTGACAGAAGTCAATAGATGTTGTATAATAACTCTATCAGTTTCAATTTATTATCTATTAATTGTAAACTTTTTGTGAATATTCAAAATTCAAAGTGTTATGCTGATGATTATTGATAACAAGTATTCTGACAGCTGCAACAACTACTGCGAACACAAATTCTGAAAGGAGAAGCTATGTTTGAGATTAAAGCGCACTACCACGACCGAAAAATTTATTTGTCAGACGGAAGAGAATACCCGCTCGGAGAAATACTTCTGCGCTATTTTTCAGCAAATATAAAGAATCTGGAAGATATTTATGACGTTTGCAAACGTGCAAAATCACATCTGAACATCAGTTCTGAGTATCAACCGTATGCGATCGGTGAGCGAGCACAAAAGATCGAAGACGTTTATGAACGTATCTTTGATATTGCAAAGAAGCTTCCACCGTATGATAAGCAGCACTTCCGCAGATGTGTTCTGCAAAACCTGTTTGCTTATTATGATGACCTGTTTGTGAATTATTATAGAGGACAAAAACACAATGAAGACGATGACGATTATTATTTCATAGACAGGTCAGAAGGAATAGATGACGGATATATCAGTGAAAATCTCAACGAGCTCAAACGGCTTCCCGACTATCATCTTGATGATGAGAAAGCGTTGAATGATTCTGAGAAAAAACAGTACGCGATAGAATTCATTGCACATATCAGAAGGATAGCTGATGAATTTGAAACATTTGTTGCAGACCTGCTGCGAGTAAAAAAAGTTTTTATGCCATTCGCAGACGAACTCTGCGACCACAACAACTATCCTTCAAGCGAAAAGGTCATCGAAGTATTTCAGAAGTTTACCACAACACATAATCTCAGCAATTCGTATATGAATTTGGAGTCTAGCGGAAGTATGTGCATGGGACATACAGTAATTGAAACGAAAAAAGGTCCCATACTCTGTGAGACCTATCGTTTCACATCGCTGGGAGCCTTTCTGTATTTTGAATTGTTCAAGTGCATCGAGGAGAAGTTCATGCCTGTCAAGTGCCGCAACTGCGGTCGGTGGTTCATCATGAAGCACACCACCTTCTCACACTACTGCAAGCGACTTATAAGCAGCAATCCTCCCAAGTCCTGCCGTGACATATCCATGCGGCACACCTTCAAGGACAAGCTCAAGAATGATCCTGTGTGGGAGATATACAACCGCGCCTACAAGCAGCACTACGCTCGTTTTATGAAAAAGAAGATGAGCAAGTCAGAGTTTGCTGAGTGGGGAGAGTATGCCATTGAGCTGCGAACTAAAGCTGCCGATGGTGAGCTGGAGATTGAGGAGTATCAGAAGCTAATACGGATTTAGTACGCATTTTGTTTTAACAAAGCTCTTGATTAAATCGCTCTGTTGTGGTATAATAACTACACTAAACGAAAGGAGGCGGTAACATGACATATGAACTGCGGCACTTTGATACTACGCTAATGAGGTTCACAGCGACTGAGGATACAAGCACGCCCGAGATAGAAATACTCTGGGTGAACGAAGAAAAGAAGGCGTTACTGCCTCTTGACATGGATATTGACGGCGACAGCGTTTCGCGTTGGCTGAGGCACAGGACTATTCCGAAGAATCGAGCATACGTCCACAGCTTTCTAAGCAAGTGCGGACTCAATCTCAACCGTCCTATGAGTATACTAAGCGTATCAAAGGGACTGTCGCTGAACGACTGCTACTGGGTGGTCGAGGAAGGCTTTGAGGGACACTTCTCACAGTACAATCTGTACGAAAACAGGTTCAGCAGAGTGCTGGGACTTATCGCTTTCACAGGCTACGGCAGCTCTGTGAGAACATCTCTTGCTTCGTGCCCAGAGTTCACAACTAACGGTATGCTGCCTAAGTGCTGGCGCAGAGAGAACGGAGTTATCAGACTTTACAAAGGCGGAACAAGCGGAGCTTCAAATACAGGCAATGAGCCATACTCGGAATTTTACGCTGCTCAGATAGCAGATGCTCTTGGTATCAACGCCATCTCCTATGGGCTGTCAAAATGGCAGGGTGAACTGTGCTCCACCTGCGAACTGTTCACAAGCAAGGACTACTCCTTTATGCCGATAGGCAGACTTGTCAGCAAGGGCGGTATGAAAGCTGTCCGTGAGTATTACGAATCACTGGGTGAGGAGTTCATAAATGCGCTTGACGATATGCTTGTGCTTGACGCAATAATATGCAACGTAGACAGACATTTCGGAAACTTCGGATTTCTGGTGGATAACCGTACAAACAAGATAGCTGCTCCTGCACCGCTGTTCGATCACGGTAACTCACTTTTCAATCTTGCAGGCAGGGACGACCTTGCCTCAGGTAAAGCACTCTGCGATTATGCGGATACGCTTGTACCGTGCGTTTATGACGACTTCATCGGCACTGCTAAACAGGTGCTTACCAACAGGCACAGAGACGGACTTCGCAGGCTGCTCGACTTCCGCTTCAAGCGCCATTCAAGGTATAATCTCGATAGTAAGCGACTGAAGCTCATCGAAGATCAGATACACAAACGGGCAAAGGAATTGCTGAAATAAACAAGCTGTTCAAATTACGCAATATGCAAAAAAGCCGCAGGGATTACCCTGCGGCTTGCTTATTATCTAATATTCAAGAATTATCATACCTTGTACACTGAAAGTGTACAAGTTTGTTATTGTACATTTTTAGTGTACACATTTTTGTGATTGCAATTACAGATTCGGTGTTGTATAATGATGTTAGAAATTCAGAAGGGGGTTACAGCTATGTATGAGCTGAACGACAAGAAAATCGGTGCACATCTTAAAGAACTGATAGATGAAAGGGGCTATAAGACAACCGCTGATTTTTGCAGAGATTACCTTAAACTGAAATATTCACATCAGGAAATAACAGATACTATTCTGCAAAATGAAAGAAATCGTTTTGGTGCAATTCTCAAAGGCGATAAGAAAATACAGACCCATGACCTTCCGATACTCTCAGAACTTCTCTGCGTTTCCTGTGAGGAGATACTTTCGGCTGGTAAGCAATATGCTTCTACAAGAAATCACGTCACAAATTATGAAATTGCTCAGTCACACGACAGAAAAGTCTGGGACGAGTATATGAAGCGTGAGGACAAGTTGTTCTTAAACTGCGACGAATATCGTAAAACAGTAATAGATTACGCTCTCGAATTTAAGAACTATAGTTTTATGAAGTATCTTCTTGATGAAGGTTTTATCTGGTTTGTTGACCCAAATGCAGACGATTGTGATATGTATGGTTATAGAGCGGGAACATCAATAAAGCCTAAAGAGCTTGCCAAGAACTATCCGGAGAACCGCCTCCCTACAGAAATACGATTTCAAGACAGACTCAGAACACAGACTATTGCACTTGCAATAGAAAACGAAGATTACGATATTTTAGAATCACTGCGTGCAAGAGAAATACCCGAAATGCATCAACTGACATGGAATGGAATCAATCCTGCTTTTATTTACAAAAATGAAGATTTGATCGAAGCGATTGCAAATTCCGAAAACGAAAAAGTCATTGATTATTTCTCAGATGAATTTACTATCGGAATTTACAATAATAAAAATATCACTGTTGTTTTTCCATTCCTTAGTGATGTGATTGAAAAAATGCTTGAAATAGGAAATGAAAAAGCAGCTGCTGTTGCTTTAAAGAAAGCTATATTTCATAATAAAGATACATTCAATAAAATCGATGATATGATAAAAACGGCTTGTAAACTGCATCATGATTCTCAAACTGAACAAATGGAGAGACTCATAAAAGTATGCACCGAAACAGGCTGCAGCGTTAATGATGCAAATATGATAAAGCGTTTTAAAGAAAATGCCGATAATCGTCCCAAATTCAACTCGAAAGACTCTGATAGCACTGTCGGTTGGTGTTATCGTGCTATATATCTTCAAGGCGATACTTGAAGCGTTCCGCTATCACCTTATGTTGTATCTCGGGCAAAAACTGGATATTCCCCTGATACTTGGCTACTATGAACACGTCCTCGGTCTGCCGATGAACTTCTTCGGCACACGCAAGGTCGGTGAGATCGTGTCCCGATTTACCGATGCTTCAAAGATTAGAGAGGCAATTTCAAGTGCTACACTGACAATTATGATAGACTCGCTTATGGCTATCGTAGGCGGTGCGGTACTTTTCAGTCAAAACCATACTCTCTTCTTTATAGCTGTTATAGTAGTTATCCTCTACGGTGCTATCGTTCTTGCTTTCAATAAACCAGTAAAGAAGATAAATGAACAACAAATGGAAAACAGTGCTCAAGTTACATCATATCTTGTGGAAACACTAAATGGAATTGAAACAGTAAAAGCGTTTCATGCTGAGGAGAAAGCCCAGGCTAAAACTGACAAACTATTTGTTATTTTTCTTAGAAGTATTTTCAAGGGTGGTATGATAACCAATGCCCAGCAGTCGCTAACGGGTATCGTTTCTACTATCGGCGGTACTGTTATCCTGTGGGTAGGTGTTGTGAATGTTCTTAACGGCAATATGACACTTGGAAGTCTTATCACATTCAACGCTCTGCTTGCATACTTCCTTGATCCTGTCAAGAATCTTATCAACTTACAGCCTACTATGCAGACGGCTATCGTAGCTGCCGAAAGACTTGCTGAGATACTTGACCTTGAACTTGAAAAGGTACAGGACGAAAAGAGAAAACTCGCTCCCACATCGCTTAATCTGCCTATCAGAATAGAAAATCTTGATTTCAGATACGGCACCAGAAGGCTTGTTCTTGAAAACATCAATATGACTATCAATGCTGGCGAGAAGATAGCCCTTGTGGGCGAAAGCGGTTCGGGAAAGACTACATTGTCTAAGCTCCTGATGAACTTCTATCCTTGGGAAAAAGGTGAAATATTCATCGGTGACTATAACCTGAAAGATATCAACCTTGAAGCACTCCGAAACAGGATAGCATACATATCACAGGATATCTTCCTTTTCAGCGGTACTATCAGGGAAAACCTTGAACTCGGAAATGAAGATGCTACTATGGAGGATATTATTGAAGCCTGCCGTCTGAGCAAGGCTGATGAATTTATCAATAATATGCCGCTCAGATATGAAACGATGCTTGAAGAAAATGGTGCTAACCTTTCAGGCGGTCAGAAACAGCGTCTTGCTATCGCAAGAGCATTATTGAAAAAGCCCGATATCCTTATTATGGACGAGGCTACAAGCAACCTTGATTCTATTACTGAGAAGGCTATTGAAAAGACTATAAACAGTCTTTCAAGGAATATCACCACGATAATAATTGCCCATAGATTAAGTACCATTATGCGATGTGATAAGATATTTGTTATGGAACAGGGTAAATTTATCGAGCAAGGCACACACAGCGAGCTGATAGCAAGAAAAGGCAGATACTATGACCTTTGGAAAGATCAGCTCCCCGAAAATTATACGGATAATCAGGATAATACCAATGACGAAATTGCCGAGGATAACAGCAATGACGATGATGATAGCGAGCAGACTCCTTTCTCTGCTTATCCTGTGTTTATCAATCCTATGATGTAAGGGGGCGGTCAGATGAAAGGAATCGTTATAGACCTGAAAGACATATCAGACAGCCGTGAAATGATGGAGAGTGAGGAATCGCCGAAAATAAGGTGGTTCATCTATATTCTCCTTGCCGCTGTAGTGGCTGCTGTCATATTTGCCTGCATATTCAAGATAGACGAATTTTCAAGAGTGAACGGCGAGATCAAAACGCAGGAGGCTGCAAGCTCCGTTATCTCTTTGAACAACTGTAAACTCAAACAGATACTTGTCACAGAGGGGCAATCGGTCAAGGCAGGAGATGTACTTTTCCTGCTTGATTCGGAATATGCCGAAAGCCAGAAGAAGATACTGGAGGATAGACTTGATACTTATAATTTCGATCTTGCAAATACCGAGCTGCTGAAAAAGAGTATCGAAGAAAACAAGAATCTTTTTAAGAATAATTCCGATGACTCCAAATTCTATTACAGATATGAGCAGTATAAAAACGGAACACTTCTTACAGCCCAGGAAATAGACAATACAGCATTGACCGACGGCTTGTCAAAAGAAGATAAGGAAAACTCTCTCGCTTCTGCTAACAGTTCTTTAGCAGATAAGAAAAACCAGCTTTCAGAGTATAATTCGCTTATTTCCTGTATCAGAAATGATACTGCTTATTCGGGAAAAAACGGCGATATATCGGCTATATATAATGAATACGATATAAGCTATCAGAAAGCATACCTGTTAAGCGAGCAGTATAGGATATCATATGAAAGCATACAAAATGCTTTTGATAATCAATTATCGGCTGAAAGCATATCTCCATCACAAGTGGAGAATGCTAAAATTGCGGCTGATAACGCATACTCTACGCTCAATGAACAAAAGAATTTCTATATATTTGATATTCGTTCTAAAATCGTTGTTTTAGAAAATCAGCTTTCAGGTGACAGTGAAAATGCAGAGCTGCAAAATACTTTGAATGAATACTACGGTCTAAAAAATGCTATTGAACAAGGCACAGATTTCAGCTCCACAGACAGTGCGATCCAAGCAAGCTATGATGAACATATCGCAAAATTCAATGCTCTCGCTGAGGACTACGCCAATAAAACGGCTGAATATCAGCGCTTATACAGTGACTACACCTTACAGAGCAGTACAGTACCCATAACCGATACAGATGTATCAAAGGCTAAAAACGCCTATGATACGGCTGTTATTGATATGGAATCGCTGAAAAGCAACTACATTTCACAGGTCCAGGCTAAGATAACCGCACTTGAAGATGAGATTAAAACGCTTGAAAACAATAAAAAGAGCTTAGAGGTATCGCTGAAAAATGTAAAAGACCTCGATGCTTATGAAAAGCTATCTGCTGATAAGCTGAAAAATGAAGCTGTTGTGACCGTAAACTCGGAGATAGATGCTCTAAAAGATAATATTACCTCTTTGAAGTCACAGCTTGCCGAGGTCGATGAAACGGTCAAAAATGCTGAGATCAAGGCTTCTGTGAACGGTACTGTTACCCTGATAAGCGAACTCAGCACAGGAGATATCGTTCAGGCTGGAAGTTCACTTTGCAGTATTATCCCCGGCGGTGATGATCTGAAAGTCACGCTGTACATACCCGAAAGCGAGATAGCAAAGGTAAAGGTCGGACAAAAGACTGAATATATCATTGATGCTATCCCCTATAATGAATATGGTAAACTCACAGGTGAGATACTTTCTATCTCTGCCGACTCTGTCGCAAGCGAAGCATCAGGCACTAAGTTCTATATTGCACAGGCAAGCCTGTCCGCTAATTCTCTGTCCAACAAGAAAGGCAGTGTACGAGAGGTCAGAACAGGTATGCTCCTTGAAGCCAAGTCGATATCTGGCTCTAAGCGAGTGATCACTTGGCTGCTGGAGAAACTCAATTTTATTGATTGACCTCATGCTTTATATGATTGGTAAGATACTAAATTACTGAGATGAATCGGATATTATAATCCAAGATTATAATATCCTACAATAAGTAATAGCAATAGCTCTGTCATCAATATAATTATTGCAACGCTTCACGTTTATTAAGCTATAACATACGCTCTCTGAGTTGTTCAGGGAGCATATGTTGTTTTGGGATATGAGTGCCCCGAACAGTCATTGAAAACGGCTCTGATGGGCTTTTCTGTTCGTCTGAGCGCATTGTATCATTCAAGATAATTCTTTCTGTGCTTCGCTTGTGTCCTCTGTCTGCTTTTCTCCCTCTCACGCTTCATATGCTGTTCGTTGAGATACTGCCGCACCTGCCTGGTGTACCTCGCTGCCGTGTCACGCTTGGTGATGTATGCGGTATGCTCGACATTAAGCCTGTTCCATTCTGCTTTCAGATCGTTGGATTTACCCATAAGGTCAAGTATTGTCGGCGGTTTGCCGTCAACAGCATATTTTTTGATATGCTCCTTTATGTATTTGTCCGCCTGTTCATATTCCTCGATAGTATCAGCATTTTTCTTTTTGAAACGGCTCTGTCCCCAGCCCGACTTGCTTTGATACTCCTTGTAGACGGGTGCAAGCTCGTCACGCTTTTTCATCTTGGCGATAAGTGTGTCGATAGTTGTAAACTTCTTTTTCAGCTTGGCAAGCTCGTCCTTGTGGTCATCGGGGTGATGAGCATTGAAGAAAAATCCTGTCAGATCGCTAAATGACATAATGCCGCCTGTTTCAAGGTCTGCAATGATCTTGTCACAATCCCGCATACCCCTGATGCTTGCCCACACATCTTCTTTCTTTTCAGGTGCTTTACTTTCGGTCGGCTTAGGTGCGGTCGGCTCTGCAATGGTCGGCTTGGTCGGTGCGGTGGGTGTCGGTGTCGGCTCGTCAGGCTTGGCAGAGGATTGATTGTGCAAAGCAAGCTCCGCCTGTCTCCTTGCCCTACGGGCAGCAAAGAATTTCTCAACCTGTTCCGCTGCTGCCGCTTTCTTCTGTGCTGTGTCAATCGTTGCCTTGATGTTCTCCGGCTCAAATTCATCGCCCAGCGTATCGGCTCTTGTAAATCGTTGTTGCCCCTCGCCGGATAGCTTGAATTTCAGCTTGACCTTGTTCTGCGGAGTATACACATACTCAATACCGCTGTCGGTGCAGTTTTTAAGGAAGTCCTCAAAGCTCTTGCTGTAAGAAATAATCTCCCTGAGCATACGGCGGAGCTTGTCTTTCCACGATGTACCAGCTTTCTGCATTTCGTCCTCGTAATGAGATACGCCCTTGCCTTTCGGATCAATGACAGATAACCCGTACTCCTTGCACAGCTCGTCCGATACTTGCCGAAGCTCTGCCCACGCCCTTTCGTTTTTTCTGCCTTGATTATGTTCGGTGGTAAAGCTCAACCCGTTATACAGATTTGTATTATTGAAAATGATATGACAATGCAGGTGGTCTTTATCATTATGAACAGCGATAACATACTGATAATCGCCTTTGAGATAACGGTCACACAATTCCTCTCCGATCTGCAAGGCTTGTTCGGGTGTGACTTCATCGGGGGGCAAAGCTCTGAATTATGTGATGTGCGAGGATTTGTGTCCGTCCTGTTCCGTTGGCTCTGACGGCTCGGAAGTCGGCGGCAGCGCCTCGGCTGTCGGCTCGGCAAGCATAAGACTGGACATATAGACCGTCGAAGGTCTTATCTCCGTCTGTAATATAGCGGAGTGCCGCCCCGTCTGTTGCTTTGATTGAATGGATAGAAGTGTATGCCAAATTTCATTAACCCCTCTCTTTATCTCGGTAATATCCTCGGCATAGATGTGACCTGTGCTGTGCAAGCGTATGAGTATCTGATTGATGTTGCTCCCGATGCGCTTCATTAACCGATTTGTCTCGGCAATGTCGGTGTTGTCGGGAGTAAGATCAACCCTCGCCCTGACACAATCACGGATATACTCGGTCTTGTTCTTGTACCCGTACTGCTCGCACTTGGAAAGAATATCCTGCATTTCCGATTCGGTGAAACGAACATTGAGGGTGTAGGACTTCTTCTCCCTCTTACGTTTGAGGTACTTGCGTTCGCCCTCGGTGAGCTGGCTCTCGTCCTTTTGTGCGAGGGCATCGTCAAGCTCGGACTTGACCTCTTTATCCAAAGCATTGTTGATAGCTCCCTCGTAGGTCATTCCCTCAAATTCCATAGCCTTTTGTTTGGGCGGTCTGCCCCTCTTTTTCTTGGTTTCCATAGTAGTGTCTCCTTTACTTTTATTCAATCGGCGTTAGCTGATTTCTCTTTGTCTGCTCCACAGACTTCGGGGCTTGGGGTGTCCCCAACAAGCATTTGGTATTTTCGTCCGCTGTGCGGCGCAAAATACAATGCTTGTTATTTTTGTTGCGCTGTCGCGCATTTTTTCGCCTGAGCTTTTCCCTCTGCTCAGGCTTTCGCTGTTCTATCAGCGAATTGGAGCTATACGACTTTCATTCCCTCCGCC
>Ga0255346_1007137_pt1 | contig 10581 bp, 6 predicted proteins | sample wastewater_treat_FD_194410 | JGI IMG/M metagenome (GOLD analysis project Ga0255346, IMG submission 194410) | Wastewater microbial communities from Lulu Island WWTP, Vancouver, Canada - plant22 | ecosystem: Engineered > WWTP > Wastewater > Unclassified | place: Canada: Vancouver, British Columbia... | reverse complement strand
GGGCCTGGTCAGGCTGCGCGAGAAGAGCAGCACCACCACGATGGAGGCCAGCAGCACCGCGGCTATGCCGATGTAGACGGCGCGCCTCATCCCGGTTATGGCCGCCAGGGACTCGGCGGTGTCCGCTGCCGCGGCCACTATGTAGCCGTTGCCCAGGCGGCGGAAGGCTAGCGTCTTCTCGGCGCCCTCGTAGGTGTAGGAGAACCTGCCCTCGTGCTCGTTCAGCATGGTGTCGGCGAAGGGGGCCAGCGAGCCGCCGGAGACCTCCCTGAACCCGGGGCCGTCGAAGGCGTGCACGGGGTGGTACAGGAACTTCATGCCGCGGTTGAGCAGCAGGGCGTAGCCGCGGTCGTATATCCTGACCCTCTGGAGCATCTGCCTGACGAAGGAGAAGTCGAAGGTCATGCCCGCCACCGCGACCACCTTGTCGTCTATCTTGACCGGCATGGCGTAGGTGATCACCTCGGAGCCGTCCTCCCTGCGGCTGATGTCGCCCCAGTGGGGGGCCCCGGTGTCAAGCGCGGACCAGTACCAGGAGGTCGTCTGGTTCTTTCGGTCGATCAGGTCGGAGGGGGAGAGAGAGTCCCCGCTCATGAAGGTGAACGGGGCATCGGGGTTGGCGCGCTCGAACCCGATCATGTAGGTCGCCTTCGTGCCGAAGATCTCCGGGTTGAAGATCAGGAACAGGCTTCGCGCCTCGGGCGACTGCACCCCGAGCTCGGAGATGTACTTGCCGTTTTGACCCGCGAACTGTCGCGCCACCACGTCCGCCACGTCGGGCTTGAGCATGCCTGAAGTCATCCTCGCGGTCATGAGCGCCGACAGGGCCTGCAGTATGCCGTCGAAGCGGTTGAACGTGGCGTCAAGCTCGAACGCTAGGGAACTCGCTGTCGCGATCTCGTAGTCGTTGACCAATTTCAGGATGCTGCCGCCCGATATGCCCATCGCATAGAAGGCTATGCCCCCCACCGAGGCCACAAGCAACGTTAAGACAACCACCAGAATCCGGACGCCAAGACGGTTCAACAGCATAAGACCTCGCCTCCTCGATAATTGCCTCTTTGCCATAATCTACCCCCTGGAAGGGGCGAAATCAAGCGCGACAGGCGGTCGGAAGCATCAACCTCCTCTTCGTCGAAACTCGGCGTACAGCTCGACGAGCCGGAACTGGTCCTCGGGCGACGGATCGTCGAACTCCACCCCTGCCGTGAACAGGCCTGCTTCCCTCAGGTAGACCTTCAGAAAGTGGCCGTTCAGTTGGAAGAAGCTTCTTCGCGAGGGGAAGCGAAACTGGCCCCCCATCCACTCGAAGAGCTCCGGGCGCAGTGTGCGCCCTCTCTGGAAGGGGTTGAAGCGAACCTTCATGCCGGCCACGCTCAGGTCAAGCACGTCCGCCCTGATCCAGTCGTCGTGGCTGCTCACCAGGAACTCCACGCCCATTATGCACTCCACCCGGACGAACTTCCGATTCTCCCGTCCGTGCGCCGCTGTCTTATCGTTCTGTGTGACTGGCCTGGTCGATCGCATTTCTCTCCCCGCGCCGGGCTCTGGCCTCGGCCTTTTCAATCTGTAATGGCATCTTTTGCGAGTTTACGATACCATAGACAGGTGAGAGTGGCTACCCAAATGCGAAGGGAAGTCGATTGTCCATGAGAGACCTTTTGGAGCGAACCGAGTATCTTCTGAACGGAGGTGTCCTCTCGCTGCTCTCGGAGAGCCTGGCCGCGCACTCCGAGAGGGGGATGATCCTGCGTCCGGAGGGGGAGGACATGGAGGTCCTGGAGGCGTTCGGCGCGTCGGTGGAGAGCCTGTTCATGAAGGGGAGGGCCGGGGAGATAAAGGGAGCCTTCCCTTCGTCGTCCGTTCGAGGAGATTACGACGTCTCGGCGGCTCGGCTGGACGGGGAGTGGCCGTGGGGCCTGCGCATCAGGGGGTGGGACTGGGCGTTCTACGTCCTGCTGTCGGATGAACCGTCCGCGAGCCTGATGGAGGATATGCCGTCCTTCGCCGGACTGATGGCGCTGTGGCAGAGGCACCAGAGGATCGTCGGGGTGGAGGAGCGTCTCTCCAGGCTGGCCTACATGGTGCTGGCGACGAAGAGCACCCTTGCGTCGGTGTTCGAGCCGATGGGACTGCCATATTTCGGGGCCTTCCTGCGCGACGTGGTGATGGAGAGCCTGTTCCCGTCGCGACTCTCCATCCTGCTGGACAGGGGCGGGGAGCTGTCGCTGCTGGCGGGGGAGGATCTGCCTCTGCCTCCGCGCAGCGGGATATTCGCAAGGGACATACTGTCGCCGGCTCTGGCGCGCATCGACGGGGCCTCGCCCGAATCCGTGGGGGCGGAGGTCTTCCGCTCGCTCTCCGGGGGGTGGTCGGCCATACTGCCGATAATCGGAGGGGATGCGAGGCTGTTCTGCCTGCTCAAGTGGGAGAAACAGCTCGGCGAGGAGGCCCTGAACTTCATAGAGCTGCTGGGGAACGTCGCCTCCAAGGCGCTGTCCATGGCGGCCATGAGGGAGGAGAAGGACCGCAACCTGAGGGCCCTGTCCAGGAGAGCCTTCCTTCTGAACGCCCTGTACGAGGCGGGGCTCAGGCTCCTGGAGCAGACGTCAAGGGAGACCCTGCTTCTTCAGGTGCTGGACATATTCTCCGAGATGTCCCACGCGGCGAGGACCGTGCTGGTGGCCTGGCGGCCCGATGCCGGCGGGTACGTGCTGTTAGCTGCGAAGGAGGATGGAGTGGTGACGCGCACCGGGCGGCCGCTGGGGTCGCAGGCGAGCGCATCGCTGGACAGGCGTCCGGAGTCGCTGACCGCGGACGAGTCTCGCCTCCTGTTCGAGGAGATGAACGTGTCGTTCCTGTCCTCCCCAGAGGTTATGAACGGAGTGGACAGGGTGTTCCCGCTCTGGGAGGGGGACGGACTGGCCGGTTTCGTGGCCGTCTCGGCCCCGCGCCCCGGCACCAACCTCATGGACGTGGAGACCCTTGAGATACTGGCCCGGTCGGCGTCCGCCGCCCTGCCCGGACGCGAGTGGGAGTCCTCCCGTCCGGGGAATCCGGAGTAGTCGCCCCTCCGGGCGAATAATGTACGTGTCAAAGAAAGGAGAAAAGACCATGATGAAAAGAGCATTGAGCGATCGCGTGCAGATGATGGGAGCGGTGGACTGGAACAGGCGCCTGTTCGACTCGCTTATCCCGCTGCCGGAGGGGACCAGCTACAACTCCTACCTCGTGAAGGGCAGCGAGAAGACGGCCCTGATCGACACCGCCGATCCGTCCCTGGCGCATATCCTCATGCGGCAGCTGGAGGACGTGGAGCGCATCGACTACATAATATCGCTTCACACCGAGCAGGATCACTCCGGCCTGATCCCGAGGCTGCTCCAGATGTACCCCGGGGCGAGGGTGGTCTGCTCGACGAAGGCGAAGGAGCTTCTGATGGACCACCTTCACCTCGACGAGTCGGTCCTGGACGCCATGGACGACGGCTCGGCCCTGTCGCTGGGCGACAGGAGCTTCACCTTCATCCATACTCCGTGGGTGCACTGGCCGGAGACGATGTGCGCCTACCTCGAGGAGGAGAAGATCCTCTTCTCGTGCGACTTCTTCGGGTCGCACCTGGCCACCACGGACATGTTCGCCGGCGAGGATCCACTGATCTACGAGGGGGCCAAGCGATACTTCGCGGAGATAATGATGCCCTTCCGCTCCATCGTCAAGACGAACATGAAGAAGGTCGAGGCGTACGACATCTCGATGATCGCGCCGAGCCACGGCCCGGTCTACGACAAGCCCGCCTTCATAATGGACGCCTACCGCGACTGGACCTCGGACAGGGTGGAGAACTCGGTGGTGATCCCGTACATCTCGATGCACGGCAGCACGGAGATGATGGTCGACCGCCTGCTGGCGTCGCTTGTCGAGCGCGGGGTCAAGGTGCGCAAGTACGACCTCAGCGTCACGGACATAGGCAAGCTGGCGATAGACCTAGTGGACGCGGCCACGGTCGTGATAGCCACCCCGACGGTGCACTTCGGACCCCACCCCGTCGTCTATTCGGCCACGCACCTGGCCAACGCCCTGCGCCCGAAGGTGAAGTTCGCGGCCATAATAGGCTCATACGGGTGGGGCACCAAGGCGGTGGAGCAGATCTCCGGGCTGATTCCCAACCTGAAGGTGGAGGTGCTCGGGACGGTGATGTGCAAGGGGCTCCCGCGCGAGGACGACCTGAAGGCGCTCGACGACCTGGCCGAGGCCATAGCGGCTAAGCACGCCTCGCTGGGGTTGTAGATCGATCGGCGCCCGAGGCTCTGGAGTTGGCGGCCCGGGCTCCCTTCGGCCTCCTACTTCAGAGTGTACAGCTCTGGGCGCCTGTCGCCGAAGACCGTGATCTCCCCCCTGGCCTCGTCGACATCGTCGAGCTCGATCGTGGCGAAGCCCGCCTCCTCCCCGTCGCGCCCCTCGTAGTAGACCTCGCCCCTCGGGCCGATTATCATGGAGCTGCCGGGGAACGCGGTCTTTCCCGACACTCCGCACCTGTTGCACGCCACCACGTACATCTGGTTCTCGATCGCCCTGGCCCGCAGCAGGGTCCTCCAGTGGTCCACCCTGGCCGAGGGCCACTGGGCGCTGACGAACAGCAGCTTGACCCCCTTCAGCGCATAGGTGCGGACCCACTCGACGAAGCGTATGTCGTAGCATATCACGCACCCGGCGGCGACGCCGTCGAGGTCGAACACGCACTCCTTCTTGCCGCCGGTGAAGTGCTCGTCCTCCTTCATCAGGCGGAAGAGGTGGGCCTTGTCGTACTTGGCCGCTAGCTTCCCCCCCGGGTTGATCACCTGGGCCCGATTGACGAGCTTCTTCCTCGTCGATGCCAGCACCGAGCCGCCAGCGAACCAGACCCCGTACTTCCTGGCCAGCTCCCCCAGGAAGGACGCGGCCCCGGTCCCCTCCGCGTCCGCCAGCTCCTGCGCCCGGTCCAGGGCGTAGCCCGTGTTCCAAAGCTCGGGCAGGACGACGGCGGTCGTCAAGTCGGACGGCACGTAGAAGGACGCCATCCAGTCCTCGATGTTCCTGTAGTTGTAATCCCTGTCGCCAATTTTTATATCAAGCTGCAGCACTCCCACCCGAAGCTTCATCCCTTACCTCCCCGTTCTCGGGCCTGTGTCGATCCGGCCGTTTTGTGGCTGACTTCGAGATATTTTCTTTTCTTTGCATATAAATAGTCCACAATACCTTGCTTGTCAAGTGGCAAGACGGATATATTCTCGCCACCGAAGGTGTCGGACAGAAAAGGGCTGAATTGCGAGGAGGCGGGGAGGAGGCTCCGCGGGTTGATCCGACGAAATATAAACTCTATAACATCCTGCGGTCGATCATCAAAAAGCTGCCTGCTTCTTGCTTGGCCCTGTTTTTCAGTTCCGCGCACATGTCGCAGACCTGCAGGACATTGGTGTAGTTGCGCAGGGACAGGTCCACGCCTGCGATGCTGATGGACATCAATGGAAAGCTGGTCTCCTCGCCCTTTCTGTTCTTCGAGGCTATATAGCCGTTGGCGCGGTCTCGATCGTTGTAGAACTCCCCGATCTCCTGATCGAATCTCTCGATGACCCGGTATGCGTAGCCTAGCGCCCTGTCCCTTTCCACTATCAGCACGAAGTCGTCTCCGCCGACGTGGCCCGTGAAGCCGTCCGCAATTCCAACCTCCTTCATGACGCTTTGCAGCAGGTTCGCGGTGTAGAGGATGACCCTGTCGCCATTCGCAAAGCCGTAGGCGTCGTTGTAAGCCTTGAAGTTGTCCAAATCAGCATAAAAAACATAGGCTTGCTGGTTGGTCTCGATCGCGGCGGTGATCGCGTTTTTAATGCTGTTGTTCCCGGGCAGACCTGTAATGGGGTTCGCATCGAGGGCGAGATTGTACAAACGTTTGAGCTCCATCAACGCCTCGGTCAGTTTAATCTGGTTTCGGATCCTGGCCAGCACCACGATCGGAACGAAAGGTTTTGTTATATAGTCCGCGCCGCCGATATTGAATGCCTGCGCCTCGTCCATGGATTCCGAGACGGCCGTGAGAAATATGACCGGGATCTCCGCCGTCTCGCCGTCCTTCTTCAATAATTTGCACACCTCGTAGCCGTTGATGGTATCCATCATGATATCCAGCAGTATTAAATCCGGCTTTTTCTCCCTGGCCTGCTCGATGCCTTTGAAGCCATCGGTCGCAAAAAACACGGTGTACTCCGGCGACAGGAGCTTGATCAGGATTTTGATCGCGTCGGCGGAATCGTCGATGATCAGAATCTTGCTCTTTTGCATGCTCATTCAATTCCCTCCGGGGACAACCCCATGATCTCCGTGGTCAAAGCAAGCTGCTGCAGCGCCGAATCAAACTGCAGATCATCGACAAGCGATCTTATCGCGCGCCATCTTTCCTTTTCCTCTTCCGGACTCATCTTCACTATCATTTCAATTGTATCGATAGCTTCCGAGTTGTAAGATTCAAGTTGATGATACAGGGAGCCTATCTCTTTTTCCAGCTGTCCGGGATCGGAACTGATCGTCTCCTCCTCCGGCGGCCGATAGCTGCTCAAAAAGTCTTGGATGCCGTTCAGTGCCGCGTCAAGGTCCCTTGAGAAGTCGGCGAGATCCGATTCAGAGGCAGTGCGGTTTCTGTAGCCCTCCTCCAGTTTCGCGGCGGACCGGTACAGCTCTTTCGCCCCGAGCGTTCCGCTGTTGCCCTTGATCGTATGCACGAGGCGCTCGTTCACGTCGAGACGCCCGGCCTCGGTGTTGGAGGCTATCTGATCCATGGCGTCGGAGTACAGCCTGCAGAAGGACCTTAAAAGGTCGATATACATCTGCTCGTCGTTCAATACGCGTTTCATGCCCTCTTCCACGTCAATTCCGGCGATTCGAATGGAAGTGCCGCTCGTAGTTTTAGTCGGAACCAGATCCTGCAAAAAGAGCCGCTTTTCACCAGCGCCCTTCGGAGGAATATGCTTGATCAATGCTGCAAACAGGTCCCCGATCTCGATCGGCTTGTTAACCTGGTCGTTCATTCCGCTGGCCAGGTTTTTTTCGATCTCCGTGCTGATCGCATGGGCCGTCATGGCGACGATCGGAATATCTCTGTACGGACTGTCCATCTCGCGGATTTTCATGGTGGCGGTCCGTCCGTCCATTACCGGCATCTGAACGTCCATCAGGATCAGGTCGTATCTTTTATCGTTGGAGGATGCGAGGAGCTCCAGCACTTCCATTCCATTGTTCGCGATTGTGACGGTCAATCCGGCTTGAGTCAGCAGTTCATACGCAACCTGCTGGTTGATCTCGTTGTCCTCGGCCAGTATGATCTCCGCTCCCTGAATGCAGCCGACGTCCACCAGTGTTTCAGCCTTGGCAATGCCGCTTGCTCTCTGGCTTTGGAACCCGAAGATCTCCATGATCGTGTCGAACAGGTAAGACGGATTAACGGGCTTGTCCAGGAACTTCTCGACGCCCAGGTGTTCGGCGTCGAGCTTGACATCCTCCTTGGCAAAGGCGGACAGCATCATGATTTCCGGGACTTCTACCGAAACTCCGGATTCTCTGAGGCTTTTGATTGTCTCCAATCCATTCATCCCGGGCATCATGTAGTCCATAACGATCAGCTGCGGCGCAACTTCTTCGCTCTCAAGCATGCGGAGGGCCTCGTCGCCGGACTCCGCTTCGTACACGGTGAAACGGAACGACTCCAGCATGTTCCGAAGAATGTCCCTTGCGGTTTCGTTGTCGTCGACAATCAGGACCTTCAGCCCTTGCAGCTCCGGAGTCGAGATCAATGCGTTCGGATGCTGGTCGTCGTAGGTCATAAGGACATCGAAACAGAATGAACTCCCTCTTCCTGGCTCGCTTGTGACGGAGATCGTGCCGCCCATCATCTCGACGAGCTGTTTACTGATGGTGAGTCCGAGTCCCGTGCCTCCGAACTGCCTGCTTATCGAGGAATCAGCCTGGGTAAAGGGCTTGAATAGCTTATGCATCTGCTCTTGCGTCATCCCTATTCCAGTATCCCGGACCTCGAATTTCAGCCTGAGCCTTTTGGAATCCAACTCTTCCGATCGTATGGAAAGTATGATGTGCCCTTTTTCAGTGAATTTCATCGCGTTGTTCGTCAAGTTTACAATTACCTGGCTCAATCGAAGCTGGTCGCCGATCAGTTGATGCGGCATTGTTGCTTCGACGTCGAATAGAAACTCCAGGCCCTTTTCCTCTGCCTTAAGCGAAAAAATATTGGACAGATTGTGAAGCACTTCGTTCAGGTCGAATGGTTGATTGTCCAATCCCATCTCCTTCGCCTCGATTTTCGAGTAGTCGAGGATGTCGTTGATGAGTCCCAGAAGGTGTTTTGCGGAGCTGACGATCTTCTTTACGTAGTCCTTCTGCTTGGAGGACAGGTCGGTATTCTCCATCAGCTGCGAAAGCCCTATGATGGCGTTCATGGGCGTCCGGATTTCATGGCTCATATGCGCCAGAAATTCGCCCTTAGCAGCATTGGCGTTGTCGGCGTTTTTCTCCATTTCTTTCGAGAGTGCCAGCGCGCACTGCAGTTCCTCCCTTAAAGAAAGGAGTCGCATCATAAAGAACATTGCCAGGACGATGCCGATGTTTAGAATCAGCAGGAACCATTTGTACTGGATCACGATGTCCTTGATCGTGATCCGGCCGTAGTTCTCGTAAGGCCTTATCCTCAGGGCTTTCAGGGTGTTGCTGAGTTCGACGTAATTCTGCGGCACCGTCCATCCCGCGATATTGGCCGTCCTCGCCGCCCGGTCGTCCGGCTTCATCTGCATCATCGCCAGGGCGACCTCGTGCGCCAGGTCGTCATTCACATGTGCCAGTCTTGCGACGGGCCACTCCGGATAGATCTGCGTGGAGTGCAGGAACGGGAATCCGCAACCGGCGCATCTATTGATGATCTTGATGTCCGATATGTTGACCTTGCCGTCCCATGCCATCTGCTCCAGGATGCCTGTCCTTGTGGCGCCCGCGTCGTACTCGCCGTTCAGCACGCTGTAGACTGTCTTATCCTGAGTGCCTGCGAAATCGATCTTTGCGAAGTCTTTGTGCGGGTCTATGCCGTGGTCGAGGAACTCCTTCCATTGCATCTGCCATCCGCCTAAAGACTCCTTGTCGACCGCGACGAAGCTCTTGCCCTTCAAGTCCTCCAGCGTGTTCACCGCGATGTTGTCTGCTCTCGCGAAGATCACGCCGCCGAAATGGACCATCTCCTCCCCGAGAAGTTGGCTTTTCAACGTGATCAGCCTGCTGACTCCGTACTTGACTTCGAGCTCGACGTACATCGAGGGGTTGACCAGCACGAAGTCCACTTCTCTTTTCTCCACCGAGTCGTTGATCTCGTCGAAAGCCAGCGGGATAATAAAAAATTCGTGATGCGGAATTTTGTCATTCAAGTACTCGGCGGTTGCCCCCCATGATTTAATGCACTGTTCATAGCCGAGGTTGGCCAGCACTCCGATTTTTACTTCATAGCCGCCCTTTGACTGCGCATAGAAATGCTGCTTTGTATCAGTAATTATTGGTTCATTATGTACCGAAATAATGAGCGCACTTAGTACGACCATCATAATAGCTGTGAAATAAAAATAATACTTATAATTCTTCGTTTGCATTTTCATGTCCTTTGTGCAGAATATTTGTGTTTAATTGAGGCGGCTCATTTATGCACATGTCATGACAAGCATTATATAACATCTCGTTTCAATCTCGATACCTTGAGGTGAATCCATGGATTGTCTTCAGCTGCGGCGACCCGCACTGCGGCTATGTCAAGGGACAGGGAAAACGTCCGCACCCCAGGACATTTTCCCTGTCCCGTAATAAAAACCGCGCGCGGCTGTTGACAGTCGCGCGAACGTGTGATACTGTTTGCCGCAATCGAAGCCGGGAGGTTTTTCCCATGGTACGGATCAAAATGACTGCAATGTGGTCGTGGCGGGCTTGAATGCCTGCCACCGACGACCTTTGAAGCTCGCGGAACAGCAATAACGCGCGTTTTCTTGGCCGTGGAGGCAGGTCCCTTTAGGGATCCGACTCCGCGGCCTTTTTTTATTTTTCCCCCTGCGGGGGAGAGAGGCCGAAAAGGTTTCTCTCCCCCGCATATTTTTTGAAGAAGAGGAGGCAGCGTCATGTTTGCGAGGACTCTCTCGAAAGTGATGGATCGCAAGGACCTTGAGTACGAGGAGATGGAGGAGGCGATGGACGCCCTGGTCGGGGGCGATGTCCCCTCCGAGCAGTCGGCGGCGTTTCTGGCGGCTTTGAGGACGAAGGGGGAGACCAGGTCCGAGATAGGCGGGGCGGCGCGGGCTCTGCTGAAAAAGGCCCGGGCGGTCCCCGGGAGCCGTCCGCTGCTGGTGGACAACTGCGGCACGGGGGGCGACTGCAAGGGCACGTTCAACATCTCGACCGCCGCCGCGTTCGTCGTGGCCGGGGGCGGCATCCCCGTGGCGAAGCACGGCAACCGCTCCGTGTCCAGCAGGTGCGGCAGCGCGGACGTGGCCGAGGCTCTTCGCGCGGAGA
>Ga0255346_1007129_pt1 | contig 10595 bp, 10 predicted proteins | sample wastewater_treat_FD_194410 | JGI IMG/M metagenome (GOLD analysis project Ga0255346, IMG submission 194410) | Wastewater microbial communities from Lulu Island WWTP, Vancouver, Canada - plant22 | ecosystem: Engineered > WWTP > Wastewater > Unclassified | place: Canada: Vancouver, British Columbia... | reverse complement strand
GCCCTAATTTCAATTATATTCAAAGAAGATGAACTAAAAATAGATGAAGACCTGGTCGAATTTGTAAGACTCTGCTTTAAGCACAAACGAAAATATATGAAAAATAGCCTTTCTTATAGATACGGTGCAGACAGAATAGCAATTCTTTATAAATATATGGGCTTTTCGGCAAACATTCGGGCTGAAGAGATCGAACCACATGGTTTCAAGAAGATGTATATGTTTATGAATTCAAAACAGAATGACCTATTTATTCAAGGAAAATAACGCTAAATTATCTCCATGTTTGTTTGTGACCTCTTTTTCTGCATATATCAAAGAAATACCCTTAACCTCACCTGATTCCATGAATTTATTGATCAACGTCAGATTCCCGATTAAAAAACCATTTTTGTGCATCTTTTGAAATGACCTTATATCCTCTACTGAGGAAAGCATTTTTAAAGGTTTACGATTCAGGTAAAAAATAAATATCGAATCATAACCCTGATAAATGGAGATCCTTTCATCGCTGACATCCTTCAGGTACTCTGCTGTTTTTGTTGCAAAGGGCCGCAAGGTTCTTTTTTGCTCCGCAACTGCCATGCCGACATTAAATATCCATAGCTCGATAATGAATACAATGGAAATCAAAAATAAAATACCTTTGGCACCCATCTTTCTCTTAAAAAGCATCATGGTGTATATGCATGAAATAATTACGAGAACACCTATAGCCAATTGAGAAGGATGTGAAGGGATTCGTGTGTCAAAAAACGCATATATTAAACATATTCCACCCAGTATAAATATGGAACACACAAGTGTCATTGACCATTTCAGTGCCCTCTCACCATATTGTTCAAAATGTCCAATCCAGTCTGATATCGTCTTTCCTGTAAGCAGTGCTAATCCTGGCAAAATGGGAAGAATATAATAGCTTCGGCGTGAACCTGAAATGGTGAAGAACACAAATATGCCCAGCGCGATAAACAGAACAAAACGTTCGGCAGGTTTTCTTGAAGAACCGCTTAAGCAAAAAAGTGATACAATCAAAAAAAGTGTCCATGGTGCGAAAAAGACAGGGACATACTTGAAATAAATATAAAAAGGTTCTATATGATCAAAAGGTTGAAAAAATCTTTGTACATTTTCTTTCCACATCAATTCTGCAGAAGACCATGAACCCGTTGTTATCACAGGCAACAAAAGCAGGGTTATGAAGATAACGATACCGGTTAAAACCCCGGCTAAACCCTGCAATGATAAAATCCAACGGAATTTTGAAAAAAAGACCTTTTTTAACTCAGAGAGCGTGAGTTTATTCTGTCTTAGCTCTAATATAGTTTCAAATATACTGTAAAAAGTGATAGAAAAAAATACCACGGCTGGCGCCACAGGGCCTTTACAAAACGAAGAGACCGCGCTGACGCTGAATAGCAATACAACATAAAGCGTAGAGCCGCTATTTGCGCCGCAGATAAAAAATAAAAAAGATAACCATATCGCAAAAACATTTATTGTTTCAGCGGATGCAGTACGAGACCAAAACACAAACATTGCTGATGTTAAAAGTAATGCCGAAGAAATAATGCCTGTTCTACTTTCGAAAAGACGACGTCCTATTATGAATGTAATTACGATTGCACCGATTCCAGCCATAGCGCCGGGCATACGAGCCGAGATTTCTGTTACGGTTCCGTTTATGGAGAAGGGGATGATCGCCCAATAACTCAACAGAGGCTTGTCAAAATACAGACAACCATTGATTGTGGGAAGAAAATAATTTCCTGAAAAGAGCATTTCCCTTGCAATTTCCGCCCAACGTCCTTCCGAGCCCCACAGCGACCTTACAGAGAGCCCTGACATTGTAAGCAATGCGCTTGCAAATATTATTCCTGCAAGATACAGCCAATCCAGAGGCAACCACTTTTTTTCAGGGAAATTTGTATTTATGGCATCCTTTTTCACATTTATCAAGGCAGTACTATATTAACAGGATACATCGGAGTCAAGTAAAAATCAACTGTGCTGACCTTTTCTGTCACCATGTTTAAAACGATTGACAAAACACCGCAAATATTTTATTTTCATCTTTAATTTTCGGATGATAAACAAACAGCCTTTATAATTTTTATAATAAAGTAATATTTTTCTCGAAATAAAAAAACAGGGAATATTAACGCTTGATAACGAGAAGCAATTTACGAAATTTGATAAGATTATTGTGTTACCTGTCCGTAATCATTTACGATATAAGCGTAACTGAAATTATTATCTCTTTTTGCCTGCTTACTATTGGCTGTTTTGTTCATTATCTGACAAAGGGACAATTAATCAGAAATGTCGTTATGTGTAATAACGGTATATACGGCATAGTAAGGCATCCCTACTATATGGCAAATTATATCATAGATGTGAGTTTTTGCCTTTTGAGTGGAAACCCATATCTTTTACTGATATATCCGTTCCTTTTTTTCTGGGTTTACGGGTCAACCCTTAGAAAAGAGGAAAAATTCCTTGTAGATACTCACAATGAACCATACATAGAATATCTGCTTGATGTGCCACAGGTTTTTCCGGATTCTTACTTTGCTACCTACCTTAAGGACATATTTTCAGGTTTTTCAAAAAAACGTATCAGTCGAAACGAGGTGTCAAGGATTTTGAGATTCTGGTCGACATCATTTTTTATAGTGTTTTTGCATAATTTCAAAGGCAATGGCATATTGAAACTGAACTTTTCGGATTTGAACAGTTACAGGATTCCGGCTGTATTGATATTTTTGGTAATTTTACTTTATGTTATAAGTATCTTCGTGAGGGGTGAACGCAAAAAGGTATCCCTAGCCGAAAATCTTTAAACTTCCAACAAGGCTTATAAAGGCATGAACAAAAAAGTCATTGGATTCACAACAACCATACCTGTTGAGGTCATTTTTGCATCAGAATACAGACCCTGCGATTTGAATAACGTATTCATAACCGATTCCAATCCTTTGCGTTATATAGAAAGGGCAGAGAGGGATGGTTTTCCAAAAAGCATGTGTAACTGGGTAAAAGGTATATATGGCGTTGTAATGGAATCACAAATAGATACTGTGATTTCTGTGATCGAGGGCGATTGCAGCAATGCGCTTGCACTTTTGGAAATTTTGAGATACAAGGGTATACGTGTAATCCCATTTGCGTACCCATATGACCGCGACAGAAAGATTCTCAAAAAAGAGATTCGAAAGCTGATGGATGAATTATCTGTTGATGTTGGAAGATTGGCTGGAGTTGAAAAAGAGATTAAACTGGTTAGAACGAATCTTGAGTTAATAGATAGAATGACATGGCACGATAAGGTTGTTACCGGGCATGAGAATCATATCTGGTTGGTATGCGCATCTGATATGCTTGGTGATTATAAGAATTATAAATCAATGACAGAGGAATTTATAAAAGGTGTCAGGTCGAGAAAGAAAATAAAAGGCCTAAACATCGGATACATCGGGGTACCGCCAATCCTGCTTGATTTATATGAATTTTGTGAATCTATCGGTGCACATGTGGTCTACAATGAAACACAAAGACAGTACGCGTTTCCTCAGTCTTCAAAAAATATTGTAAAAAGATATCTCGATTATACATATCCTTATGGAATATTTCACAGGCTTGAGGATATAAAAAAGGAGATAGAAAGGCGTAGCATCAAAGGTCTGGTACACTATGTACAAGCATTTTGTCACAGGGTTCTGGATGATGTAATCTTAAGGGATGTGCTTGATATTCCCGTAATCACTATAGAAGGGGATATACCAAAAAAAATCGATGCAAGGACAAAGTTGAGACTCGAGGCCTTTATTGAGATGCTTGAAAGCAGGTAAATGTGGAAAAGACTAAAAGATTCATAATTAACAGAGATGGTATTGGTTTTTTTAAATCGGTTCTTGAATCCTACGAGGATATCGGTATTTTTTCTGTGCTCGATGGTAGCCAGGGAGTGATAGAGGTATTATATTCAGGGTTTTTCGAGCATGATCTATATATGATTATAAAAGATATGGCAAATTATGGTGTTGAATTTAATGAGGTAATACATGTTTGATAGTGGTAAGGTCTTAAAATATTTAATGAGAGGAAACGGCGTTTACGGTGATATTTTTATTGAAGAAAAGACATATAACCATATTCAACTCGAATCATCAAGGTTTGAAAAGATAGAGCAGGGCATGGACAAAGGGGTAGGACTCAGGTTGATAATCCCTTGGAAATCCTTTTTTGCATCTACGAATTCATTTGAGGAAGATGAACTTATCCATCTATCGAGAGTGCTTAATGTATCGGCAGATGAAAACAAAGAATTGTATATAAGAGAGGCTTCAAGGAAAAAAGCCAAATATCCGTTTTCTTTGGGTATTGAACCACAGGAAGTTGAAGTAAAAAGAAAGCTTGAGATGGTACAACGAGCAGATAGACAGGCAAGAAATCTTGAAAAGAGGATAAAGCAGGTTAGAATAATATACAGGGATACAAAACAAAAGATAACAATCCACAACAGTGATAACGAATTAATAGACGATGAAAGAGATCAGATTGTCTTTAGCATATTTGTTGTAGGTGAAGACAAAACAGAGATGCAGACCTCGTATGATGCAATTGGAGGTTTTTATGGTTTTGAGTTTCTTACAGATGAAAGACTTGAAAACATTGTAACAAAGACGGTTAAAAGGCTTACGGGACTATTGGATGCAAAAGAGGCGCCTATGGGTTTGAAAACCGTTGTACTTGCATCAGAAGCTGGAGGCACAATGATCCATGAAGCCATTGGTCATGGACTCGAATCTGATCTTGCAATGGAAGGGTTGTCGTGCTACAAGGGTTTGCTTAATAAAAAGGTTGCATCTGATCTGATCTGTGTTGTTGATGATGCGTCAATACCAAATATGCGTGGAACATATGCCTTTGATGACGAGGGAACACCTTCAGAGAGAACCGTACTCGTTGAGAACGGCATTTTGAAAAATTATATGTATGACCGGTTTTATGCCATGAAATATGAAACAAAATCAACAGGTAATGGGCGTAGAGAATCTTTCAGGCACAGACCAATACCGAGGATGAGCAATACCATGATCTTACCTGGTACCGATAACCCCGAAAGGATTATTGCCTCAGTTGACAATGGCATTTATGTTGTAAAAATGGGCGGAGGTCAGGTGGATACAGTAAGGGGTGATTTTGTTTTCGAAATTCAGGAGGGATATATTATTGAAAGAGGCGGTATAGGCCCGATGATCAAAAATGCAACGCTTATGGGTAATGGCCTTAAGGTGCTCGAAGAGATAGACATGCTGGGAAATGATTTAGAATTTGGAATAGGAACATGTGGTAAGGATGGTCAAGGCGTTCCTGTGTCAGATGCTCAGCCAACACTTAGAATACCAGAGATTGTTGTGGGGGGAAGATAGCGCCAGACCACAAATATCGAACCGCAGCGTATCAGCAGACTCTAAATATTATCTATGCTGTATCGAATTAATGTCAGATTTTTAGCGACTTAAGCCTTTTTATCGCTTCATCAATACGGTCTTCATCAATTGTAATTGCAATCCTGAAGTAGCCTTCTCCTTCGTCGCCAAAACCACTACCGGGTGTCACTACTATCCCAGTCTCCTCGATGAGTTTTTCGCAGAAGTCAGCAGACGTATAACCTTCTGGAACCTTTGCCCAAATATAGAACGTCGCGAGCGGCTTAGTAACGTTTATACCGACTGTTTTCAATCCTTCAACCACAGCATCCCTACGACGTTGAAATATCTTTTTGATATCTTCAACAGAGTTTTGGCTTCCTGTTAACGCCTCGATGCCCGCCACTTGGATAGCCTGAAAAACACCTGAATCCACATTGGTTTTTAATTTTCCAAGATTGTATATAGCATCCTTGTTACCCACTGCAAAACCTATTCTCCATCCAGTCATACAATAGGTTTTAGAAAGAGAATGAAACTCTACGGAGTATTTCTTATCCTTGTCGAATTCGAGTATACTTCTCGGTTTATATCCATCGTAAGCGATTTCACTGTATGCCGCATCATGACATATCAGAATATTGTACTTTTCGGCAATTTTAAGGGTATTTTCGAAGAAGTCATCCTTTGCATGAGCGCCAGTGGGGTTGTTAGGATAATTGATGAACATGATTTTGGCTTTGTATAGAATATCTTCGGGAATCAGATCAAACCTTGGTAAAAAACCGTTTTCTTCTTTTAGAGGCATGATATAAGGGTTGCCACCAGCAAGAATGGTCATGATTTTATATACAGGATACCCGGGAGAAGGCACCAGGGCAATATCCCCGTTTTCTACATAAGCCCAAGGCATATGTGCGATGCCTTCCTTAGAACCAATCAATGTTACAACCTCATCTTTTGGGTCCAATGTCACTTCAAATCTCTTTTTATACCACTCTGAAACTGCCTGCCTGAACTCAAGCATACCCTCATAGCTTGGGTAGCGGTGGTTTTTCGGGTCATAGATAGCCTCTTTCATCTTTTCAATAATATTTTTAGGTGTTGGTATATCAGGGTCACCGATGCCGAAATCTATCAAATCTATCCCTCTGCTTTTTGCCTCTGTCTTTTTCTTATCAATTCTCGCAAAAAGATAGGGGGGTATTTTTTCAACTCTTAATGCTGGTTTTACCATTTTTCTCTCCTGTGTTTTTTGTATGGCAAACGCCTGAAGAACGTATATCATACAACATTACGCAATGTCTGTGAAGAGCAAACAAGGTTTTTTTATTTGAAAAGACATTTATTGAAGTGTAAGATAACACAGTGGAAGAGATCCTTAAAAAGTTACCGAGCGATTTACCGCTAACCGAAAATCCATATAAAGAAATTGCTGAGAAAATGGGAATCGAAGAAAAAGAGCTTATAGAAAAGCTTTTACAGATGAAAAAAGAAGGGATCATAAGGCGAATCGCTGCAATTCTTTATCATAGAAGGGCTTCCTATACCCATAATGCGATGGTTGTCTGGAAAATCGATGAGTTTAATATTGAAAATGCAGGGAAAGTTATGGCATCTTTTCCAGAGGTAAGCCATTGCTATGAAAGAGACAGGGGAGGGTATTGGGATTACAGCATGTATACAATGATACATGGAAAAAGCATTGAGGAATGCAATGATATTGCACATCGAATATCTGAAAAAACAGGCATAAAAGACTACAGGATGTTTTTCAGCAAAAAGGAACTTAAAAAGACAGCGCTTACATTGAACTATGAATAAAGAGAAATCAAAAATATTTTTTGATAAAGCTAAAAAAATGATGCCAGGCGGTGTAAACAGCCCGGTAAGGGCATTCATATCCGTCAATGATAACCCGTTTTTTGTGAAAAGGGCTAAAGGTGCATATATTTATGATGTTGACGGCAACTCATACCTTGACTATGTCGCCTCATGGGGCGCGATTATATTGGGCCATGCAGATAGTGGACTGATAAAAGAAGTAATTGACGCGCTTGAAAATGGCACAAGCTTTGGTGCGTGTCACCCAAACGAAATAGAACTGGCAAAACTGATAACAGAGGCTTTTCCATCCATAGAACTCTTGAGATTAACGAGTTCAGGCACCGAAGCAACTATGAGCGCTATAAGGCTTGCGAGAGGGTATACCGGCAAAAACGGTGTCATAAAATTCAGAGGCTGTTATCATGGACATGTAGATAGTCTTCTCGTTAAGGCAGGCTCTGGGCTTGCCACTTTTGGTGTGCCTGATAGCAAAGGGGTGCCTTATGACCTTGCAAAACATACCCATATTGCAGAATTCAATCATATTGATTCTGTAATGAGAATTGTTGAAAAAAACAAAGATATTGCATGTGTCATCGTTGAGCCAATTATGGGTAATGTAGGGGTTGTTTTGCCTGAAAGTAATTTCCTTAAAGACCTTGAGGTGCTTTGCAGAAATGCAGGAATAATGATTATCTTTGATGAGGTTATAACGGGATTCAGGGTTGCATTTGGCGGGGCACAGCATATTTACAATATTGACCCTGATATTACATGTATGGGCAAGATAATAGGGGGAGGCTTTCCTATTGGTCTTTATGGAGGAAAACAGAAGATTATGGAATGTGTCTCACCTCTTGGAGATGTCTATCAAGCAGGTACCTTATCAGGTAACCCCGTTGCAGTCAGGGCCGGAATATATGTGATAAATTACCTGAAGAACAATTTGCATATATATGATAATATTGCTGATTACGGAATTAAACTTAAAAAAGCTGTATGTGATATTGCCAGAGATTGCGGTGTCCCATATGTCGTAAATAATATTACAGGTATGTTTACTGGTTTCTTTTCTGATAACCCTGTGAATGATTATGATTCGGCCATGTCTTCTAATAGAAAACTTTATGAAAAATTTTTTAAGATAATGATTGAAGAGGGTTTGTCTTTTGCCCCGAGCCCTTTTGAAGCATCTTTCATAACGCTTTCGCATGGAAATGATGAACTATTGAAAACTATTGATGCTTATGAAAGGATGTTCAAAAGATTACAATGATAAATATCGAAAGGGCATGTGCTTTTATTGATCTACAAGCCGTTGAACACAATTTCTTCGCCATAAAATCGTTGTTGCCACATAATGTGAAAATTCTTTGCGTAGTCAAGGCTGATGCATATGGACATGGCTCATCAGAAATAGCAAGAAAACTCGAAGAACTTGGTGCAGATTATCTTGGTGTTGCCATAACACACGAGGGCATTGAATTAAGAAACAGAGGTGTCAATCTGCCAATTCTCGTTATGAGTGGAATACTAATGAATAGCGAGATTAAACATGTATATGAGAGCAATCTGATGCCTGTCGTGCATGATATCAATACACTCATAGAGCTTAAACGGGAATCTTTACACCATAATGAGCCACTGAAAATTCATTTAAAAATGGATACAGGTATGGGAAGGCTTGGTTTCAAATACAACGAACTGCATTTTTTGATAAAACAGATAAAGGGTGATTGCAAATTAGAAGTAGAAGGTTTTATGAGTCATTTTGCCTCTTCGGAAAAAAGGGATGAATATGGTTTCCAGCAGATATTGGAATTCAAAGACTCATTGAATTTTCTGAAAGAAAGCGGGGTCAGCCCAAAGATCGTTCATATGTCAAATAGTGGTGCTATAGTGAAATACCCTGAGGCTTGTTTCGATATGGTCAGGGCTGGTATTGCCCTTTATGGCTCTTATCCTTCAAAAGAAATTGCAGATATATTACAACTAAGAACGGTAATGAAGTTTGTAACGCGCATAGCATTTATTAAAGAATATCAACAGGGTTCTTCGCTCAGTTATGGTCGAACATTTACTACAGAAAAAAAGACAAGGATCGCATATATTCCCGTTGGTTACGCCGACGGTTATCCAAGGGCACTTTCAAATAGAGGTTCTGTTCTAATCAAAGACAGAAGATGCAGTGTGGTCGGAAGGGTGTGTATGGATTGGATGCTTGTGGATATAACAGATCATGAGAATATTGATGTCGGGGAAGAGGTTATCCTTCTTGGAAGAGGCAATAATGACGCAATAACGGCTGATGAGATCGCCGAAATTACAGAAACTATACCATATGAGATATTATGCAATATTTCAAAAAGGGTTCCAAGGGTTTATGTATAGCAGAAAGCAGTCAATGCCATATAATCCCTTGCCTTATCTTACGGGATTACTCAAGGGTCTTTTGAGTCCTTTTTTTTCCACAGAAAATGTTGGAATCAATAACGACAAGATAAAAATATTTATCATACCATTTTCAAGAAATAACCCTGTAAAGGCTGATAAATAAATTGATTAATTTATAATCCGGATTTAAAAGTATTTTACGATATTCTTATTTTCTGCGTTGATGTCTTGTTCTTTTTCTTAGCTTTTTATATTTGTGTTTTCTTATCTTTTTCTTTCTCCATTTTAAAACACTACCCATCCGTCACCTCATAAATGTATGTAAAAAATATTTCTAAATGTTTTCAAACGCAATAGTTGTTAAAGATAACCTTCATTTATATTTTTTTCAATAGTATAATGCATTAAAATATTATAATTTCCTGCTATTTTTATGCTGTCAGGTATATTTGGTTCTGATTTTTTTGTTTATGGTTGATATAACTATTTTTTGTCGCTTCAAAGCAACGATTATCTTGAAAAGCTTAAGCAAAATAAATATAATTACACATCTTGTGCGCCTGTAGCTCAAATGGATAGAGCAACGGACTTCTAATCCGTAGGTTACACGTTCGAGTCGTGTCAGGCGCGCTTTAAAAAACAAGCTATATCGAGTGGTTAGAAATATGCTTCTAATCACTCTTTTTTTACATTAACCGACGGCAAAAGATGCTCACGCTTTAAGCAGCGATTTCGTACTTTTGCAACAACGATTGCTCAAACATACAAACCAAATGCAGAATAGAGTCCTTGACGATCTTTATCATAGAGCTAATGGCAGTATCATTTCTGTGCAACCCTTTTTATCTTATGGCGAATCCAAAGAGACATCCTTATCTGTGTGATATCTCTCAATATATTTTCAATCTCTTTACGGTGCCGACAGCAATAGATGAAATA
>Ga0255346_1007123_pt1 | contig 10603 bp, 10 predicted proteins | sample wastewater_treat_FD_194410 | JGI IMG/M metagenome (GOLD analysis project Ga0255346, IMG submission 194410) | Wastewater microbial communities from Lulu Island WWTP, Vancouver, Canada - plant22 | ecosystem: Engineered > WWTP > Wastewater > Unclassified | place: Canada: Vancouver, British Columbia... | reverse complement strand
GCAAGCACGGTTCGGGGGCGAGTATTTGGAAACCTACCATAGCAATATGGAAAGGCGCTGGGTACTTAGCCTACAGCGTGAGGGACGTATTCTCCGACAGGGCAACAGCTATCCCGAAGTTGAGATATTCAACTACATCACCAAGGGTACGCTTGACAGCTATCTCTATCAGACGGTAACAGACAAGGCAAGGTTCATAGCGCAGCTCATGGACAACAAATGCCCGTCCAGAGTATGCGAGGACTGTGATGAAAAGGTTCTTACATACGGTGAGATTCAGGCAGCAGCAGAGGACAATCCTGCTTTCCGTGAACGAATCGAAAAGGGCAATAAGCTCTCAAGCTGAAACTCTTACAGTCAAGCTTCTTCAGCAACAAGTCAGACCTCAGACAAGAGATCGATGACAAGCAGTTCCAGATCAAAGTTTCCAAGCATTTCCTTGAAAACGTTAAAAAGGATAAAGCTATTCTCCCTACGGAGATAAAGATCCAGACAAGGGGCGGAAGAACGCTGACCGACACAAAGGAAATGCGAGAGTTCATTGCCGATATAGTTCAGCATGATACTATTCCCCTTCATGCCAAAGACAATCCTGATTTCAAGGTCGGAGACTTTGAAGTCAAATTCGGAAGATCTTTCGCAGATCATGCATTAATGTTTGAAGTTAAGTGTAATGCTACTATGAGATTTGAAGCAGGAACGAATGAAAATTCTGACAACTATATTCGTCTGAAAAACTTATTTGAGCACTCTTACGATGCGAAAATTGAAGAAACTGAAAAGCTCATAGAAAAATATGAGAAGGATATCGAACAGGCAAAGGAAGAAATTCAGAAGCCGTTTGAACATCAGGCTGAGATCGAAACTCTTGAAAAAGAGATCGAAGAGCTTGAGGAACAGCTCGTCAGCATCAAGGAACAGAAGGACGAAGTAATTGATCCTGATGAAGCACCAATAGCTGAAACGGCAGCTGAAAGAGCTGAACGTGAATCTAAGTATGGTGACGATGATGATGATTATACTCCTGACGATGATAACAGCATAGGATCACGTTGACAGCAAACAGAATAAGTAATATCATTTATGTTTCTCCCTATTGACAATTGTTATTTATTAGATTATAATACAAATGATAGGGAGGAAAAGTAAATGGCAAGAAAATTCTTTACAATAACAGCAATTGCATCAGCTATGCTCGATACAAATATGTGCATATATGCTCAGAAGAAAAACGAAAGCGTTCTTGCAAAGATAAAGGAAAATTATCAGGATGGGATCGCTATTTCCGTAATCACACTTGCTGAACTTGAATTTGGAGTCAAAGCCAGTGCTGCACCTGAGAAAAATGCAATTGCTCTCATGAAATTCTTATCCATAGTCGATATTCTCCCCTTTGACAGCGGAGCAGCCGAAGAATACGGTAATATCTGTGCTGATCTCAGGAGAAAAGGAACTCCTATCGGAAATATGGATATGCTAATCTCAGCTCATGCAAGGTCTGAGGGACTGACTGTTGTTACGCATAACACAAGGGAATTTGAACGTGTTACTGACCTGAAACTTGAAGATTGGTATGAATAACCATTAACCGCTGTCATAATGTCAGCGGTTTTTTCTTATCTGATCTGTAAGCCCGATTCGTTATCCATACTTTTCCTTTCGGGAGGTTAATTATGTTTCAAGCTTATTCAATAAATAAATCTGATAAAATCAATGCATCAGATGTCTCGTTACACGTCCTGCGAATGTGATTTATATGTTTGCTACTGATTAATTGCTGTATCATCATACTCAGGATAACACTCCAGAAAGTAATCACATTCATCACATTGACATTCTTCCTCAGTTTGCCCATTATACGGGCAGTTCTGAGGATATTTCTTTTCATCGTTCATTCCGCTTTACCTTCCATTGATAATAAGTCTTGCCCTGGTAGTTGTTTTCCTCAACTTCGGGCAGGACTATTGTTTTCTTATCCTTGACAGTATATGTGATTTGCTTGCCCTCAAGCAGATGTTGTAGCTGCGTAACGGTCAGAACCTTGCCGTACACCTTGCTGAGATTCATACCGCATTTATTCGTACAGTAATAACCAAATTTGCCTTTTTTGACTTCTGAACCGCATTTCGGGCATTTTCCTGTTGCACCGCCCTCGGCTTTTTTAGTAAACACAGCGTTATCAGCAACAGAACTATATGTGCTGCATAAGTTCCTTGTAAAATCTTCGATCTTCTGGATGAAGCTTTGTGCAGAACACAATCCCTTTTCTACACTTTGCAGCTCTGTCTCCCAATCTGCGGTCATTTTAGCGTTTTTGACCTCATCGGGAACAACATTTATAAGCTCTATTCCTTTTTCAGTCGGGAATATCTGCTTTTTCTTTCGAAATACGTATTGTCGCTGTACTAATGATTCTATAATATCTGCTCTTGTTGCAGATGTGCCTATGCCTTTTTTCTCAACGTCTGCGTTCTCATCATAGTCCTTATTTCCTGCTGTTTCCATAGCTTTAAGCAGCGTATCATCGGTATAAGGCTTTGGCGGAGTTGTCCAGTGTTCTGATGTACTGGGCTTAACGCTGTTGATTACTTGTCCCTCGGAAAGAGCCGACAGAGCCTTTGCAAAGTTGATATTTGTATCAACTTTTTCATCGTCCTCTGCCTTGTCCTGTTTGAGCATTGACTTTATACGGCTGTCTGTTGCTTTCCATCCGTCCTGTATAACAGTTTTTCCTGTTGCTGAGAAATCTGTTTCCTCACATTTTAATACAGCCTTAATAGCTTCATATTTGTGCGGTGCGGAAACAGCCAGTATAACCTTTGACGCAACGAGAGAAAGAATATTCATTTCTCCCTCTGGAAGTGTACTCAGGTCAAACTTTGCAATATTATCTGTAGGGAGAATCGCATGGTGATCGCCAACCTTTTCATTATCAATATTTCGCTGAATATCAGGTGAAGTTACTGTAATTCCGTTACAGCATGGAATATATTGACATACAAGATTCACCATTTTACGAAGTTCACCGTCCATATCATCAGTAATATATTTACTGAGAGTACGGGGATATGTCATAAGTTTTCTGACCTCATAAAGAGACTGAGCAAAGGTTGATGTTTGCTTTGCAGTATAGCCGAATTTCTGATTTGCTTCTCTTTGCAGAGTATTAAGATCATATAGCAAAGGTGGATTTTCAGTCCTTACTTTCTTTTTTATTGAAGAAACAAGGGCATCCTTACCGTTACACTTCTCAGCGATCGCATTGGCTGTGCTTTCATCGTCTATCCTCTCAGATGATGCAATAAAGTCTCCGCAGTCAAGATCAACGGTAAAATACTTCTGTTTCACGAAATTACGTACTTCGTAGTCACGCTGTACTATCATTGCAAGTGTAGGAGTCTGTACACGACCTATACTCAGGGAAGACTTGTATCTTACTGAGAATACTCTTGTTGCATTAAGTCCTACAAGCCAGTCTGCTTTGGCTCTTGCGTACCCGGCTGAAAAAAGATTGTCGTACTGCTTGAAATCTCTCAGATCAGAAAAGGCTTTTTTCATGGCTTTATCCGTCATTGATGATACCCACAGCCTTTTTACAGGCTTTTTACAGCCTGTATTGTAGTATACATATCGGAAAATACATTCGCCTTCTCGACCTGCATCCGTAGCGCAAATTATTTCGTCTACGGAGTCCATAGCCATCAGCTTTTTGATGAGCATGAAGCGTTCTTTTCCGTCCTTGTGTACGCTGAATTTCCATTTTTCAGGGATGATCGGCAGCGTTTCAAAGTTCCAGTCATTGTATTTCTCATCATAGTTTTCAGGCATTGCCAGTCCTACAAGATGTCCGAAACAGCTCGTTACTATGTAGTTCTGGTTGATGTAATATCCGCCTTTCTTATCAGTAACACCCAGGACATTAGCTATAGTGGCTGCTACAGATGGTTTTTCGGCAATTACAAGTTTATGCAAAATACTCACCCCAATCGCTGAATATCTATATCCAGGAAGAAATCAGAAGGAAGGTCAAACGCAGCGACGATCTTATCAAGCGACTTTTCAGACGGAGCGTTCTTTCCTCCTTCCCATAATGCTATTAAAGTCTGAGAAGAATTGATATGCTGTGCGAATTCTTTCTGAGACATTCCTAAAAGTCTGCGTAATCTCCTTATCCTGTATGGCAACGGATAATACCGTATCTGTTCTAACGCATTATAATCGATCATTTTACCTCTCCGACAGAGTTGATATTTGTATCAACTTTTTCTTCTATTGTGTCTTCTTCGGCTGTTTTCTCTGCTTTTTCAGAACTTTCGGTCAGATCAGTGATACCGCTGCCCATCTTTTCTATCATTGTAACAAGCTTTTCAGCCTGTTCCGATGTGAAATCATGCACTGAGAACATTGCTTTTGACAGCTTTTCTACAGTCTCATTTCTAAGAAGCTCCTTGTATTCTGCCTGAAGCTTTGAGATCTCTGCTTTGATTTCCTTGATCTCGTTTTCTTTCTTTTCTTTCTGCTGTACCAGATTGTCGATTTTCTTCTGAACGCTTTTCAGTTCCTTTGACATTTTATTCGCCATAACTATTTCCTCCCTCAGCTACTTCGGCTGCTATTCTGGTTAAAATATCGTCTATTGATGATGGATAAGGCAGACTGCCATTCTCAGTTTCACCGAACACATCAGGTGAGCTGAACATGAAGTCTCCTGCATAAATTTCCTTCGGATTATCAGGATCAACTGTATTAGCGTTTACAACGAGCTTTATATTATCCTGAAAATATGCATAGTACGGGGCCAGTCTTACGCTTTCATCATACTTTGAAAGCATTTTAGTTCCTATAACTCCGAAATCGGACGGAGAAACGGTATTTGTTACCTTATGCCCGTATTTAGCCTTACCGTCTGTACCGATCACACCGCCGATACTTCCTGTTTTTGTGATCTTGTTGCTATTATCGTACACTCCGCAGGAGAAAGTTGTTCCTATGCAGTAACTGTTGGAGATAACAGCGTTTTTCACATTTGTACCGCCCTCGCCAACGATACCGCCACAGGATACTTCCGATTTGAAGTCAAGGTAACGTACAGCACAGCCCTGAATGTTACCACCGTAGTATTCGGCAAGTTCCTTTCCGTGAGTATCGTACATACGTGATCCGCTACAGCTGCCAGCAACACCGCCGACGTTGAATATCTTACCGCCTGCCGTGAATCCGCATACAGCTGAATCAAGGACGTTTGTCGGCTTGCCTGATATACCGCCTACATATAGGAAGTAATCATCAAGATTACTCTGGAAGTTGAAGTTGCAGACATAGCAGTCTTTTTATATCTGCGCCTACACCTGAGATACCGCCTATACAATAATCGGCTTTTTTTGTAGGCTCTTTTTCGATTACCTTTTCTTCTATAACTTCACCTTTTTCATCATACTCGATGATATCGGGAGCAATAACCTCTACACTTTCTTCTGTTGGTTCTTCTTCCTCAACGTATGTTTCCTCTTCTGCCAGCGAATCCTCATATTCAGCGTATATTGAAGAATCCACAACAGAACAGTGATCTATAACTGTATCGCCTGTTGTATAGGTCTTATCATCTGTCTTATATGAGTAATTGTATGCATTGCAGACGATAAAGCCCATATCCTTGTACTCAGGAGAGCTTATATGTGAATTTGATATATTCACGTTTTTGATCACGGCACCCGAAACCTGTCCGAAAAGAGGACTTGTAAGATTCTGGATCTTGAAATTACCGCCATCATACATAAATATTTCTGAATCAGGATCGCTTTTCAGCTCATTGATAGTATCTATAGGAGTATGTGTTGCATATTCGGGAAATACAAGATCTTCTGTCTGCTTGAAATAACCTCTTGCTTTTTCCTCACCGATAAGCTCAAGCTGATCGTAGTAATTGATCAAATACGGATCTTCTTTCGTGCCGGAACCACCGCCGTACTTTACAAGTACACGGTATAGTTTTGTATCTTCCTTGAAGCTGTAAGTCTTTCCACCGTAATATTGAATCTTCTTACCTTCAGGATCAGAAGTGAATCCCCATGTATAACCTACAACGTGCGTAAAGAAGTCAGTTCTGTCAAATTCTGGAAGTGTTATCTTTGCTTCACCGTTCTCAATCTCACCCTTTAACTGGAGATCCTCTGTCGGAGTTGCAGAGTAAGAACGGTCTATTGATATAGTGATAGTATCAGAATTTTCTTCTATAGAATCCTGCATTGGTATTATCATACCATCTTCACTTACATTTTCGACAACTGTCTGCTCTGCTGCGACCTGACGATTGAAATTCTTTCCTGCAACAAACGATCCCATACCTACACCAATAACAAGGAAGAAAGCAAGTAAAGCAACAATCGGATTTATTTTCTTCTTTGATTTTTTCTTCTGCTTTGTCTTTTCAGCTTTTTTCGCATTGCTATCTCTGACTGAGAAAGGAATTTCGCCTTATCTGAATTGATAAGATCTTCAAATATCTCGTTATTCATGGCATTGTTGACGTCTGCTTCTGTGGAATATACAATGTAGTCAACGTAGATATCTTTTCTTCGGTTTTCCTTTTTCTCAGCAAATTCCTTGTACTGATTGTTGGATGATAATACTTCTTTTGTCAGGTTATGCGTAGTGTTATCCTCATCAAGTACGATATAGAACGTTGTATCATAGTTCTGAGCTGACTGAGCATGAACCTTGCTGAAATACTTCATTATTTGAATTCCTCCTTTGCTCTGCGCTTTTCTTGCAGTATCTTGATAAGGCAGAAGCCACCACCGCCTAATAATATCCATAGATCAATTGAATAGAATCGCCATTTTGGAATTTCTTCTTTCTCAGAGTTGATATTTGTATCAACTTTTTCTTCTCCCTCTATCTGTTCGCTCTGAGAGGTTGAAGTCTGTTCTTCTGCTGTCGGATTCTCCCTGAATTTACCTGTTGCAAGGCTGACTGCTATATATATGCAGAGAAGAACTGCAAAAAAGGTAAACATCTTGTTTTTTTCTGCAAAGCCTTTGACTTTTGCAACTCTGTCTTTGTGAGTTACCTTATGTTTCATAATCATCCCCCTTATGGTAATCGGGATTATTCTCAAATCCCTGTTTTGTAAGCTCTACCCAGTATTTATAGGTATCATCGAAACCAAGAGCATCCATCAGCTCGTCCTTCGTCCAGAAAGCTATGCCGACATTGTGGAGTCTGTGCTGATGAGTACATACTTCTGAATTTTCATATTCCCATTTAAAATGATCAGCTTCACTTTGATATTGACCATATTTTGAAGATATATAGTCTCTGTAATCATTTCCGTCATTATCAAAATACGGATAATTGCCATCCATAAGCCATCCGAAACGATTCCACCATTCATCTACCGATATATATCCGTAATAAGCATCCCAATAGGGATTGAATGAATTCATTGTTTGATTAGCTTTTTCCTGACTTTCCTGCCATTGCCTATAAAGATTAGGGTCTCTGGTACAATTATGGTAAGGACATTCCTGGTTATCTGTTATAATATATGATATCGGTACAGTTTGCTGAACAAGATCTATAAACATATCCTGTTTAAACTCTACATCATATATTTTAAGATAGGTTTTCTTATCTTCATTTGCCTTTTGTTCAAGCCAGACATAGGCTATAGCGATAAGATCTTCTTTTTCAATCTGATAGTCCCATTCGTTCTTGATAGCATTTTTTCGATTATCGTCTGCGAAATCCTTTTCATATTTCACAGGATGAGGTTTTGTTCTTTTGAAATATATCAGGTGACTATGCTCACGGTCACTATGATTATAGTACATATCGTTTATTATGCGTTCAAAGCCTTGTTTTCTTTCAGAAACAGCCTGATCGAAAAATTCCTCGGCTTTCTTGTATTGTTCAGCGACCTTTTTAGTTGATTCACCAAGTCCATCGGCAGTGGTCATTGCCTGTTCATTACTGGATTGACCACCTATTATAAGCACAAGCAGACCTGCGATCATGACGATCATTACAACTACAGCGGCAATGAAAAGGAAGATAGGATTTATAACAATTGCAACAGCCTGGGCAGCAACTTCGTATACAAACTTGAATGTGTACTGTGCTGCCTTAACTGTTGTTTTGGCTGTTCTTTTAGCTGCGTATGCTGTGTTTTTTGTTGTTTTGATAGTCTTTTTCGTCTTTTTTACAGTATTATTAGCCAGACGGAGCGATTCTACACCTGTATCGGCAACATCGTTCTTGTTAACAGGCTTATTTAAAGGATCTGCTTTCTGTCCTACTTTTTTTATTGAACTAATTGCAAAGCCTAAAGGTGCTTTAGCAGCGGAAGAAAGAATGCGCTTACCTAAAGATTTTGGCTTTACAGGCTGTTCAGGCTTTATAATGTTGGAAGAAGTATGAAGCAAATGCTGTTCTAATTCCTTAACAGCAAAGCCTTTATCAAGCCAGTATTCCTTATCCGATTTCCAGACTTTCTTTTCGTTTTTGGTCATTCGGGTAACATCTTTCTGAACGACCGTTGTTTGTTCTTTTAATTCCTTTACTTCCTTTTCCAACTTCTTTTGGCTCATCAGAATCACCTCCTGACTGAAAAAGAAAGAGTTGATATTTGTATCAACTTTTCTGAATTATGATACTTCCTCATCAAGAGTCTCTCCAAACTTTGTTGTAATAAGCTTATAGATCTTAGTATCTGTCGGGAAAGTGTTGTCGAACGGAACATCACCGTATCCCATAGCATGAAGCAGTCCTGTACCCTTTTTAGCGTTAGTACAGTATCGCATGGTATCTATTGGGATAGTAAGAAGATCAGCAAGAACCTCACGGTCATTGGCATTCTGCGACAACAAATATTCTTGTTCTGAGGCCCTTAACACGGTTTTTAGCAAGCTTATCCCATATATTTTCAAGTACGATCATCATACCGAGTGTTCTGATACTCTTGTCAAGACCTTTAAGATCGTATACAACGATACGCTTGTGAATATCTACATTTGACTTCTGAGCAAAAACATTCATTGAACCTGTAACATACAGCTGTAATGCCTGTCTGAGATATGTAGCATCTTTTTTGCTTTCGTCTGTACAATTCTTTTCGTATTTTTGCAGAACTTCGTAGTATTCCTTTAATGTTGGCTCATCGTATTTATCGTAAGTGGTATGCATTACCTCATCGATAATAGTTTTCTGTATCGGAGAGATTTCCTTGTTTCCGAGAATAGTCGAGAAGAACGATAACAGGAAATCAAGTTTTGCTTTAACAGGGTCATACTCATGGTCTGTCGGATCAGGATTTTCAGTCAGATCAAGCGGATTGATATGGGAAGTTGAAGTTGCTGATATATATATTATCTCACCGCCGAGAGCCTGTACAAGTGGAGTATATTCCCTTTCAGGATCGAGAATTAGTATTTCGTCCGTAGTGGCTAATGCTGAAAAAAGCATTTCAAGTTTTGCCATAACAGATTTACCTCCGCCGGGAATACCGAAGATAAAAGCGTTAGGGTTGTCAAGTCTGCTCTTGTCAAAGAATATTACGTTCTTTGACATTTGGTTTACACCGTAGAATATACCGCCGTGATGAAGCAGTTCAACAGCATTGAACGGCATGAATCCTGCAACACTTTCGGATGAAAGTGTTCTTCTTGTCTGTAAATTGTTGGTTTTATCAAAACCACAGCTGTTTCCAATAGGCAGCAGACTTGATAGAGCTACTTCCTGACGGTACGGAGCTGCTATTATTCCTACCTGATAACGTCTGAGGATGATCTGCAAAGCTTCTGTATTTTTTTTCAGTTCGTCATAGCTGTCAGCTGTCAGCATTACAAGGAACTGCGCTCTTATCATTTTTTGTCCTCTTGTCTGTATATCAGCAAGAAATTCCTGTGCGTGAGCTTCATCACGTTCAAGCTGAGTGCCAGCGATCGGATCAACGAATCCACCGTTAGCGGCTGATGCTACCTTACGTGTTTTAGCTATTTCTTCCTGTTTCATATCAGTGATCTTACGTCTGATAAGCGTTTCAGCTTCAGCTTTTTCTACAAAATCAAGATTTTCTGTTATTATCATATTCTGATTCATAGCCAGAATATCCTTATATATGGTATCAAGGATGGAATGACCGAAATCACGGAAGTATATACATCTTGCGTACTTATCGTTGAACATGAAGTAATCACGTTTGAACTCAAAGTAATCAGGGCAGCACTCCTGTTTTTCAGCCGTTAATTCAAGGTCTTTCATGTTGAATTCAGGAATATTTATATCAACTCCACGGAAGATATTTGTAAGTGTCCTTATTCTTTCATTCGCTGTCTGTATTCTGAACTGTGTTCCGAGTCTTTCCATTGCCGTAGCCATATGCATTTCAAGGCTGAAGAATTTTGAGCTTGCTGTATCAAAATCTGTAGCAATGACTGTTACAGTAATGTACCTGTCACAGCGCAGACCATTCTGACCTTGGGTCTGCGGACAAAAAGTTGGACACCAAAATTTGATGAATCCAGGCAGTTTTGCCCGCAGAAATAAAGATTGTATATTATGAATTTTCAACATTCAGCAATTCAAAGCCCTGTTGGGGAGAAAT
>Ga0255346_1007119_pt1 | contig 10607 bp, 10 predicted proteins | sample wastewater_treat_FD_194410 | JGI IMG/M metagenome (GOLD analysis project Ga0255346, IMG submission 194410) | Wastewater microbial communities from Lulu Island WWTP, Vancouver, Canada - plant22 | ecosystem: Engineered > WWTP > Wastewater > Unclassified | place: Canada: Vancouver, British Columbia... | reverse complement strand
AAGATTGTCTATAGTTTTTATACATAGATCCATTAAAACAAGGATTGAAACAAACAAGTAGAGAATATGGGATACTTTCACGCTTCCGTTTTTATACATAGATCCATTAAAACAAGGATTGAAACTTTTATGTTTCATAGGAGAATATGAAATTTATGTAGTTTTTATACATAGATCCATTAAAACAAGGATTGAAACTTAGGTATATTTGTATTTGATAATGATGAGGATTAAGTTTTTATACATAGATCCATTAAAACAAGGATTGAAACTATGGTTCCTGATATAATGCGAAATATTTTACAAAGTTTTTATACATAGATCCATTAAAACAAGGATTGAAACAGGAGCCGAGTATGCTTTCCAATATTTGGGGCGCAGTTTTTATACATAGATCCATTAAAACAAGGATTGAAACAGGTCGCTCCACCTGAAAATCTCGGCTGGACTAATGTTTTTATACATAGATCCATTAAAACAAGGATTGAAACTAGGAGATGATACCCGGTGGCGGATAGTAAATAAGAGTTTTTATACATAGATCCATTAAAACAAGGATTGAAACTCGCCCAGTTCTATATATCCTTCCTTATCTTCTTCTGTTTTTATACATAGATCCATTAAAACAAGGATTGAAACTCTGCGGGAGTTTTCCCGTGAAGCCAGAAACGCAATAGTTTTTATACATAGATCCATTAAAACAAGGATTGAAACGCATCGTCTTCTTCTACAGGTTCTTTACAATGCGGAGTTTTTATACATAGATCCATTAAAACAAGGATTGAAACACCTCTTCAGTGGGTTCTAATTTCCCCAGTTCCAGAAGTTTTTATACATAGATCCATTAAAACAAGGATTGAAACTAAACAATATTGGCTCTGGCTCATAGACGAAAGAAGTTTTTATACATAGATCCATTAAAACAAGGATTGAAACCCTCATTTTTACCCGAAAAATACCCTTTTTTACCCTGTTTTTATACATAGATCCATTAAAACAAGGATTGAAACCTACATACTGACCTGGCTGGTCAATATGCGTGCTGGGTTTTTATACATAGATCCATTAAAACAAGGATTGAAACATAGGATATTTTCCTCAAGAATTATAGGGATACCCGTTTTTATACATAGATCCATTAAAACAAGGATTGAAACCTCGTTTTGAGCAATTGATGAGTTCTTTCACCAATGTTTTTATACATAGATCCATTAAAACAAGGATTGAAACAAGCAAGAATCGTCCACAAATTTAGCTATACCCCGTTTTTATACATAGATCCATTAAAACAAGGATTGAAACTCCAGCGGTTCTATTGTCTGTTCTGCAACGGATTTAGTTTTTATACATAGATCCATTAAAACAAGGATTGAAACGAAAGAATTATCTGGGACAAGTAGAAAACCCGCTTGTTTTTATACATAGATCCATTAAAACAAGGATTGAAACGCATCAGAATATTGACCATAAGCTAATGCAAATTCCAGTTTTTATACATAGATCCATTAAAACAAGGATTGAAACTCAATAAAGTAGGTGCATCAGGTACTCCCCATTGCAGTTTTTATACATAGATCCATTAAAACAAGGATTGAAACAGCACTCCGCTCCGATATAACTCCAATCGGAACTCAGTTTTTATACATAGATCCATTAAAACAAGGATTGAAACTCTCTGGCTCTATTTTTATTTTATTTTCCATATTCTGTTTTTATACATAGATCCATTAAAACAAGGATTGAAACCTCAAGGAGATGTAACAATGAATGAATTAGATATTGTTTTTATACATAGATCCATTAAAACAAGGATTGAAACAGCAGGATGGTATTTTACTACCGTAAGGGATTGAGTTTTTATACATAGATCCATTAAAACAAGGATTGAAACGTTCTGAATGGTGCAAGTCTGTACCCCATATGTAGTGTTTTTATACATAGATCCATTAAAACAAGGATTGAAACCATTATACAATATAATCAAGTTCAATAGAATGTCAGTTTTTATACATAGATCCATTAAAACAAGGATTGAAACATAGGAATGATAATAAGCATAATAATTGGTTTTTTATGTTTTTATACATAGATCCATTAAAACAAGGATTGAAACAAACTGGACGGTTGCTTCGGGTGTAGGAAATAATTGTTTTTATACATAGATCCATTAAAACAAGGATTGAAACTTATAAGCTGTTTTTAGCATATTCATTAAATATTGGTTTTTATACATAGATCCATTAAAACAAGGATTGAAACTAGAACCTAAAGTATGGTGGAAAATGAATGCCATAGTTTTTATACATAGATCCATTAAAACAAGGATTGAAACAGGAAAGATTGTGATGATGGCGCTTTTATTGAGGCGGTTTTTATACATAGATCCATTAAAACAAGGATTGAAACAAGAAGAAGCCAAGCCAGAACCTGCAAAAAAAGTCATGTTTTTATACATAGATCCATTAAAACAAGGATTGAAACATTTAGATTATGAATCGGCGTGTAAAAACTTGCACGGTTTTTATACATAGATCCATTAAAACAAGGATTGAAACTATATATCAATATCATCAAGAAACTGTAAGAATGCCTGTTTTTATACATAGATCCATTAAAACAAGGATTGAAACCTTAAAATGCAAATATACTATTTCATCGGCTCATACGTTTTTATACATAGATCCATTAAAACAAGGATTGAAACAATAAAAATAATATCAAAGTATGCTTTAATTTGGATAGTTTTTATACATAGATCCATTAAAACAAGGATTGAAACATTTTAATATCCATATCTATAACAATATCTATATTAGTTTTTATACATAGATCCATTAAAACAAGGATTGAAACGGATAAAAAAAGCCCCCTCACATTGAAGCAAGGGGGGTTTTTATACATAGATCCATTAAAACAAGGATTGAAACTAACAAGATTTACATTTATCTTTCTTTTCAATAGAGTTTTTATACATAGATCCATTAAAACAAGGATTGAAACCTTGTCATCAAAATATTTTAATATCAATTGTCTTCTGAGTTTTTATACATAGATCCATTAAAACAAGGATTGAAACGATACCCATTTGAAAAGAAACAGGACAATAAACCCTGTTTTTATACATAGATCCATTAAAACAAGGATTGAAACAAATAATAGTTTCAAGCTTTCTGCCCCACTTAACCTTGTTTTTATACATAGATCCATTAAAACAAGGATTGAAACGTATAAACACTGCAAGACAAGATGAGACAAAGGAGGGTTTTTATACATAGATCCATTAAAACAAGGATTGAAACTAAAGACAAGTTATATTACAAAAATTACGAAATGAAGTTTTTATACATAGATCCATTAAAACAAGGATTGAAACATTTCACCTACCGCATAGCGCACGCTTTCATCATTTGTTTTTATACATAGATCCATTAAAACAAGGATTGAAACAGATATGGATATGACCCATCAATTAAGTTCCAAATAGGTTTTTATACATAGATCCATTAAAACAAGGATTGAAACTGAGGGGTTAAACTATTCTCAATTACAACCTATCCCTGTTTTTATACATAGATCCATTAAAACAAGGATTGAAACACATCTATGCAAACCTGATTATATTGTATAATGTAGTTTTTATACATAGATCCATTAAAACAAGGATTGAAACGCGCCCCCAAAAAACATTTTTAAGCGGTAGCATTGGGTTTTTATACATAGATCCATTAAAACAAGGATTGAAACTTTTATGGAGTGGGGTGGCGGATATTCTTCTACTGGGTTTTTATACATAGATCCATTAAAACAAGGATTGAAACATATTACTTAAAACATAATATATATTAACATATAATGTTTTTATACATAGATCCATTAAAACAAGGATTGAAACCAGGTAGCATTCATATCACTGGTAAAGAGCCCGGCGAGTTTTTATACATAGATCCATTAAAACAAGGATTGAAACTTATTGGTCATTACATCATCCCACAATAGCGTGTAAGTTTTTATACATAGATCCATTAAAACAAGGATTGAAACAAATATAGGTTAATACCGTAACCGTCATACACCATTGTTTTTATACATAGATCCATTAAAACAAGGATTGAAACATATTTACCTCGCCATTCAATCAATGATAGCCATCTTGTTTTTATACATAGATCCATTAAAACAAGGATTGAAACCCATTGCTGGGATTAAATGTCAGAATTGCATCAAGTCCGTTTTTATACATAGATCCATTAAAACAAGGATTGAAACGGAAAGCTCTGTAGTCAAGTCGTGTATCCCTTCATATAGTTTTTATACATAGATCCATTAAAACAAGGATTGAAACGAATTACCCGAGCATTAAAGCGATACCAATTGATTGGTTTTTATACATAGATCCATTAAAACAAGGATTGAAACTTCTTTCAAGATATTCACCCATTATGCCCGCCTTTGTTTTTATACATAGATCCATTAAAACAAGGATTGAAACTTTATGACAGTTATAATAAAAAAGAAGAAATTGAAAGTTTTTATACATAGATCCATTAAAACAAGGATTGAAACCATAGTCAATTGCACACTCTTTATCAGTGTCCAATATGTTTTTATACATAGATCCATTAAAACAAGGATTGAAACTCATCAAACATTTTAAACCTCCTTTAGCCACTTCTCTGTTTTTATACATAGATCCATTAAAACAAGGATTGAAACATTTCACCTACCGCATAGCGCACGCTTTCATCATTTGTTTTTATACATAGATCCATTAAAACAAGGATTGAAACGCCAACTCTTCATTATCCTGACTGGATAGTGCAAAGGTTTTTATACATAGATCCATTAAAACAAGGATTGAAACTGAAGACTTCTCAGTAACAGGAATTGCCGTAAGCACGGTTTTTATACATAGATCCATTAAAACAAGGATTGAAACTTTTCGCTGTTCCCGGTAATACCGTCCACTGCGATTGTTTTTATACATAGATCCATTAAAACAAGGATTGAAACAAAGTGGAGATAAAGAGAATTTTCTGGAAGAATTAAGTTTTTATACATAGATCCATTAAAACAAGGATTGAAACATGTAACTAATAGCAACATCCAAATCCTTTGTATCGTTTTTATACATAGATCCATTAAAACAAGGATTGAAACATCTTATCGTCCCAAGTATTGTCAATTTCCACTTCTGTTTTTATACATAGATCCATTAAAACAAGGATTGAAACCGGAACTCTGGATACCTCACAAATTGGCGGAATTAAGTTTTTATACATAGATCCATTAAAACAAGGATTGAAACTAAAAATAGCTTTACTGCAGGCAATATTATGGCAGAGTTTTTATACATAGATCCATTAAAACAAGGATTGAAACTTGAGTTCTTTTCTGATAAGCTTATATTGCTCACTGTTTTTATACATAGATCCATTAAAACAAGGATTGAAACTCGGGGTCAGCTAATGTATAAGATATTATATTACCGTTTTTATACATAGATCCATTAAAACAAGGATTGAAACGTATATACTAAATCTTGAGGTATATCTAATATTAGGTTTTTATACATAGATCCATTAAAACAAGGATTGAAACGTGAGCTCATCAATATCTAATTCGTTCATTGTTAGTTTTTATACATAGATCCATTAAAACAAGGATTGAAACTTTTCGGAAAACAAGTTAAAGTTTCTTCAGAAAGAGTTTTTATACATAGATCCATTAAAACAAGGATTGAAACGAGCTTACTCAGTAGGATATTTAGCTAAGGAGTTTGAGTTTTTATACATAGATCCATTAAAACAAGGATTGAAACACAATTCCTGAAGAAACTTGAGCTTGATTTCCGGAGTTTTTATACATAGATCCATTAAAACAAGGATTGAAACTTATAAGTAGGTCTATAAGGTCTAAATTATAAAAATGTTTTTATACATAGATCCATTAAAACAAGGATTGAAACTTTTATTCTTCTCATAGATAACACAATATTTGACGGTTTTTATACATAGATCCATTAAAACAAGGATTGAAACAAAAATAATATTATGTGCGAATTTAATATTCCATATAGTTTTTATACATAGATCCATTAAAACAAGGATTGAAACCAAAGAAATAGGGTGATAAAACAATATGCCTCTCACGGGTTTTTATACATAGATCCATTAAAACAAGGATTGAAACCATTGGTAAACTTAGCAGAAACTCTCGCCACCTGTCCGTTTTTATACATAGATCCATTAAAACAAGGATTGAAACTCACATTCAGAAATAACTCAAGCCTGTGCCCTGCTCAGTTTTTATACATAGATCCATTAAAACAAGGATTGAAACATAGTCATAGATGAAAACAATGATTCCTACTATACAGTTTTTATACATAGATCCATTAAAACAAGGATTGAAACAACTACACTATGTGCTTGGTCAATGACATCTGGATGTTTTTATACATAGATCCATTAAAACAAGGATTGAAACAGTAAGTAGCTTGTAAATGATTACCAGGTACATAATGTTTTTATACATAGATCCATTAAAACAAGGATTGAAACAATGGGTCTAAAAACATTTTATATTCCCATTTTCTGTTTTTATACATAGATCCATTAAAACAAGGATTGAAACTTTCTACTGATAAAACTGGTCGCGGAATAGTTTCAGGTTTTTATACATAGATCCATTAAAACAAGGATTGAAACTTATGCTTTTCAGCCAAGACATATATCCGAAAAGGCTGTTTTTATACATAGATCCATTAAAACAAGGATTGAAACTTCCCGCTTCTTCAGTTAAAGTTCTGCTCATCGCAGGGTTTTTATACATAGATCCATTAAAACAAGGATTGAAACTCAGCTAATACCAATACTTTCAATCTTCCCGTATATAGTTTTTATACATAGATCCATTAAAACAAGGATTGAAACACATCTTCCCATAAAGCTTTTAAACTCTTTTCCATTGTTTTTATACATAGATCCATTAAAACAAGGATTGAAACGGACGCAAAGATACAATTGGCAAAAGATATGCTCAAAGTTTTTATACATAGATCCATTAAAACAAGGATTGAAACCGACACTGAACAAGAGTTCATCAGAAATTATGAGAGTTTTTATACATAGATCCATTAAAACAAGGATTGAAACTGTTTCCAATAATAAGTCCAGCAAACATAAGGGTGTTTTTATACATAGATCCATTAAAACAAGGATTGAAACTTTAATTGGCTTTCAAATTCTACAAGTGAAAGGTCTAGTTTTTATACATAGATCCATTAAAACAAGGATTGAAACTAATTCTTGAATATGCTTGGCATATTCAATCCTATCGTTTTTATACATAGATCCATTAAAACAAGGATTGAAACTGTTCCCTGCTATTTTTCTTGTTTTTCCAGTAGTTGTTTTTATACATAGATCCATTAAAACAAGGATTGAAACAGGAATTCCTTCAATCAATTGAGTATAAACTACAGGGTTTTTATACATAGATCCATTAAAACAAGGATTGAAACTAAAAAGGGGTATAACTCAATGCGGATGAAACTTTGTTTTTATACATAGATCCATTAAAACAAGGATTGAAACTCAATCTAGACTTAAGTACTGAAGATAGTGAGAAAGGTTTTTATACATAGATCCATTAAAACAAGGATTGAAACTGGCTCCAATTATATCTATTGTCCCGTTAGCAAGTTGTTTTTATACATAGATCCATTAAAACAAGGATTGAAACTGGCTCCAATTATATCTATTGTCCCGTTAGCAAGTTGTTTTTATACATAGATCCATTAAAACAAGGATTGAAACGATAATCTGAAGCAATTGAAAAAGTTTCAGGATTGGGTTTTTATACATAGATCCATTAAAACAAGGATTGAAACTCAAGTTTTATTTAAAAATAAATTATGAATATTAGCGTTTTTATACATAGATCCATTAAAACAAGGATTGAAACGCAATTTTTGGTTTGCTAAAATGCAAAAGTCTATGGGTTTTTATACATAGATCCATTAAAACAAGGATTGAAACTGAGTGCATCTCACTAATCCGTAACTCATTGCATCAGTTTTTATACATAGATCCATTAAAACAAGGATTGAAACACCATAATCGTTTACTTGAACAGTTTCCAATCCTCGTTTTTATACATAGATCCATTAAAACAAGGATTGAAACAAAGTGATTGCCAGCTGGTTAATCAAGTTTCTGGTCAGTTTTTATACATAGATCCATTAAAACAAGGATTGAAACAAGTGCACTGACTACATTGTAATAACCCGATTTCTGTTTTTATACATAGATCCATTAAAACAAGGATTGAAACCAGATTAAAAAAGGGGCATTCTCGCCCCTTCTTTAGGGTTTTTATACATAGATCCATTAAAACAAGGATTGAAACCTAAATCGGTATAAATAAGATGTAATGTTAAGTAAGTTTTTATACATAGATCCATTAAAACAAGGATTGAAACGCATATCTCTCTTTATGCTGGTCTACTTCTTTTTTACTGTTTTTATACATAGATCCATTAAAACAAGGATTGAATATAACTCTCACAGATAACACAGATAGCACAGATAAAAGACTGTTTATATTAGGATGAGAATTGAAAGGGGCTCTCACAGATTACACAGATTACACAGATAGAAGACTGTTTATATTAGGATGAGAATTAAAATAGAAGCACGCAGATAGCGCAGATTACGCAGATTTAATTATTTATTTAATAAAAAATGTGATAAATGCATTAGATGAATAGAATTATGGATTGGAATGGGCTTTTCCAGATGACACAGATAGCACAAATAAAATGTTTTTTATAATGGGATGAGGATTAAAATAAAAGCAAGTAGATTTTGCAGATAAAAGATATTTTAATATGAGGTGTAAAAATATTAGAGAATAAGAATGTTAGATTATTAGTTTGCATTTAAATTTATTAAATAATTACAAAAATATAATAGCTTAAGATAGGAATAGCAAAAGAAAGCAACATAAAATATTTTTTATCGTTCAATATTTTGTCTATAATAAAATCAATCTGGACCTTATTCTAACCTATATTATTTAAGGCAACTTATTACAGATATTTATAATATTTGATAACTATGAAAATAAGCCAACTTTTATGTTGGCTTATTTTCATTTTGAAGGTAGATTAAAGTGGTTTTTTAGTTCCTAATTTACCACATAGTAAGCATCTACTACCATCAAATTTTTGATTTGAACACCCTTTTTTGTCATATCCTACTGCTCCACACTTTGAACACTTATAAAGGATTGCTCCACATAACTGAGTAATTTTTCCAGGACATTTGGTCATCTTTCTTACCTCCTATTATTTCTTACTATATTAACTTGTTTTTTTATAAAAACAAATATTATTTATCTTAAAATTAATCAGATTTATATTCTTATTACTAAATATTATATCATATATCATAAAAAAGAGTGATGTAATATTATATTTCATTATTATAGAATTCATATCCGGGAACTACTGGTAATAATTCCGCTTCAATAGCTTGTTTAACGGTTCTGCAAGGCAGGTTATTTTCTATAATGTCTTCACGAGTAAGGGTAGAAAGATCTATAGGGATGCTATTATCTGTAAGAGGAGTACCGTTAAGCGCATAGGTTTTTGACATTTTCCACATCAATTTAGTGAAGGCATTATACCAGTTATTGAAAGGATGTTCCCGATATTCTTTCTTAGAGTTATAGGCATTGACATAGTTAGTGAGGTCCTGTCGGTATTCTGGAGAAGGAGATAATCTCTTCATATTTTTTGCGATATCGGTATAGAGTTGGTTTTGTGCTGTCTGACGACGGCGTGAATAGTGACGAGCATAGTAGCATTTCAAGCGTGGATTGTAACAATAAATCAGGTCATCAAAATTACCGCTATACGATTTAATCAGGTTTTTGTAATATACTTTCATTTTGCCCTCCTATAAGTTATAAAAGTGTAAATTATATTGAGTTGGTGGTGAGCTTATGTCCACTTTCGGACATAAGCTGGACATGAGTTGGACATGAGCTGGACATCAGCTCTCCATTTAAAGTAAAAAAATTAATCTTTCTATAAATATAGGGATGACATTTAATGGTGTGTGGATGTTAATGGTGTGCAGATGTCCTCATCTGCACAAAGCAGTACCAGCTAAAAGTATATCCGAAAGAAAATAAAAGCATAATAACTTTTGAATAAGCGTTAATTAAACAATTTCATAAGGTTATCACGCAATCGTGAGCTTAGCAATAAGTGAAAGTCATCAGGGTATGATGCAAAGGTGGATCTTTGCATACCATTATAAGTTAATAATGAGTTAATAATTTTACGAATGGATTAGAGCTGGTGCCGTATGATGCAAAGGAGGACCTTTGCATACCATATAATTTAATAATGAGTTAATAATCTTAAGAATGGATTAGAGCTGGTGCCGTATGATGAAAAGGAGGACCTTTGCATACCTGTATAAATTCAGAGAAACTTATTGACAAGGTGGCAAAAAGAAATTTTAAGGAATTAATAGAGTAATATCTTAATAAAGGGGTAGTTATGAAATTCGCAGTTGAAAAAAGTGAATTAGTTC
>Ga0255346_1007117_pt1 | contig 10611 bp, 9 predicted proteins | sample wastewater_treat_FD_194410 | JGI IMG/M metagenome (GOLD analysis project Ga0255346, IMG submission 194410) | Wastewater microbial communities from Lulu Island WWTP, Vancouver, Canada - plant22 | ecosystem: Engineered > WWTP > Wastewater > Unclassified | place: Canada: Vancouver, British Columbia... | reverse complement strand
AAATAGTCGACGAGACCGAAGAACTTAGCGAATAATTTTGTTTTCAACACTGATAACGGGCCCTGTCAGATAGCAGACTGGGTCCGTTTTTGTTAGAATAGGAACATGTCCACAATATCTGGTTCTGACCTAAAAGCCCAACGTGAAGCGCTTAATATCCCACTCGAACGAATTGCTAAAGAAACCCGCATTCGCTTGTCAATTCTTCAAGACCTGGAAGATGAAGAATATTCTGAGCTAAGCTCAAGCGCACAGACGAAAGGCTTTTTGAGGCTTTACGCTGACTATCTTAGTTCTCACAAGCAGAGACTTGGAATTGAATTAAAGCAGGACACGAATCCAGCATCAACAGAAAAAAAAGATTATACCGATAGAACGCCGCCCGATGAGATTCAAAGAAAATTGACACCAGTTTTGACAGATGATGCGCACACAATTTCCGCAGAACAAAAAACTCCCATTGATCAAAATCAGGTATCAATAGCCCAAACCAATGCTGAAAGTGATTCGCAAAAAATACTTTCTCAATTAGGACGGGAAATCGCATCACGCCGCAAAGTTCTTAATTTGGACTGGGATATCATCATTCAACAAACACATTTAAAGCGCACCACATTACACGCTCTGGAAAATGGAAACCTGGAAGCTTTCACAACACCCTTGGAATTCCGCAAAAATTTACAAACTTATGTGCGCTTTCTTAACCTTGATGTTGATTCTGTGATGTTACAATTTGCCGAAGCTCTCCAAAGAAGACGTTCTGAAATAAATCCATCCAGGCGTAAATCCAAACCACGTTCTAAACAAATTTCAAATTATTTGCTCAATTTACGAAAATTTTTCACCCTGGACTTGCTTTTTGGCACACTCCTCATAATCGGCATTCTCGTTTTTCTTATTTGGGGTGTATCCAACATGAACCAGGTTAAAGATAAGTCCCTGCAACTAACCGAAACACTCCCAGGAATAATCGATTTTATCCTTTCCACACCATTTACGCCCGAATTTCAGGAAACACCATCACCTGAAACCGAAGAAATCTTTTATATTCCTACTGCAACTGCCTTTTATATTCAGGAACCACCAGAAGAAGGCATTATAGTTACCTTACATGCGCGCCAAAATATTTGGATAAGAATTTACGTAGACGATGAACTCAGCTACGTGGGCCGTCTGACAGGCGGAGAAGTAAAAAGTTTCTCTGCCAATGCCAGTATCACATTGGAAACCAGCAATATTTCTGTTCTGGAAATTGCTTTTCAAGGCATTCAAATCGAGCCGATTTATCGAATTTTTGGTAGCCCAGCCCGTCTTTTCTTCGATTTTGATGGCATGCAAGAATTGCCCATAATCGAGCCTTCCCCTACCAACGATTCCTATTCAACCCCAAGTCCTACAGGAGCACCTAATGATTCGCCGTAACACATATCATATTCACAGCTTGGGTTGTGCCAAAAATCTGGTTGATTCTAGTGTAATACAGCAAATGCTGAATGAACGCGGTTACCGCGAACTTTCAACTCCGCGCAGAGCTGGATTGATTATTATCAATACTTGCGCGTTCATCCACGATGCGCGTCTGGAATCGATTGAAGCTATTCAAAATTTTATCAAATCTAAATCAAGCGGACAGAAAATAATCGTTGCGGGCTGTCTTTCGCAAAGATATCAAAACAAATTATTCTCAGATTTGCCTGGAATTGATGCGATTATCGGCACACGTGATTTATACGATATCGGACGAATTCTTGATCATTTTGAAGATACGCGCAAATACCACCAACTGAGCAGTGATTTTAAGAATATCCCCAAACTCATTAATCCCGATGAATATCACAATACGCTTATCCAAGGTGTAAGCAGTTACCTTAAGATTGCAGATGGATGCCATCGCAACTGCGCCTTTTGTGCTATTCCTTATATCAAGGGCGACCTTGTAAGCAGGAAAAATGATCAGGTTATCCGTGATGCACTCTATCTGCAAAGTCAGGGCGTCAAAGAAATCAACCTTATTGCCCAGGACACAACTGCATTTGGGCTGGACCGTCCAGAATCGAATGCTTTAGCCACTTTACTTAAAGAATTATTGCCCCAAATACCAGATATTAAATGGGTGCGCTTGCTTTACACCTACCCTGGCATGGTTACCGAGGATTTAATCGAGCTCATGGCAGCCGACAATCAGCTTTTGCCTTATCTCGACATGCCTTTGCAACACGCCGATCCCGCTGTGTTGCGTTCAATGAACCGCCCGGCTAACATTGCCTGGGTACATGATTTGATTTCCCGTATGAAACGTCGCATTCCTTACTTGGTCACGCGCACAACCTTTATCGTCGGATATCCAACAGAAACTGACAAAAGTTTTCAGGAACTTAAATCTTTTGTCGAGAAGATTCGTTTTGACCATGTGGGTGCATTTGCTTATTCACCAGAGACTGGCACACCAGCCGAAGTCCTTGCTAATCCTGTTCCCGATGATATTAAAGAACAACGTCTGGCTGAACTAATGGCATTACAGGAAGAAATATCGTTCAAGAATTCTCAGGCCTGGGTAGGCAAAGACTACGATATGCTCATTGAAGGGGCTGATGAAAGCAATCGAGTAATTGTCGGACGTATCTGGCGCGACGCGCCAGAAGTAGACGGCTTAATGATTGCTGAAGGAATGCCGACATCAGATATGATGACAAAAGTAAAAGTCAGTTCAGCTACAGCGCACGATTTATTTGGCTACCAACTTAAACAATAAGAGCCTTATTGGAAAAGGCTCTTGTAGGTTTTCGTATATTTTTTTGTTTTATGGAGCCGGGTTTGGGCTCGGTTCTTCAGTCGGTTCTGGACTGGTATCAGCACCAGGAGTAGGTGTTGTATTAACAGGTGGTTCTGGGGTTGATTGCCCGGGTGGATTTTTACAGTATTCTTCGTAGGCAAGTGCCGTCACCTGAATGTCCAAATGCATACCAACTTCAATTGAACGACGGTAATAACTCGCCGCGGTACACCAGTCTTCTTGCTGAGCGAATTCTTCACCGCGTTTATACAAGGCAATCCGATATCTTTCCGCGACAGTCATTCCACCGACTTCTGTAAAGTAAGGTGTTTGCTCATATAATGCGCCAAAGGCTTCAACAGCCGAAGCCCAGCTAACATCCCAATAGGTAGTTGCCACAATGTAGTTAGCTGCCCACTGATATGCTCCATTGGCATCACTGTCTAATGCACCCAGTGAGTCGACAACCGATAAGTCATACATACCTTGCTCTAATTCACCAGCCCAGATCCTTGAAATTCCACGATTCCTTAAGGCTATAAAATAATAGCCATCAACTAAAATACGTTTATAGTCAAAAGCGACTTCTTTTATCTCTAAAATCTTTTCGACAGCAAGATGCCAGTTTTGGTCTGCAACGGCTTGTTGAATAGCGCCATAAAGTGCTTCTGCCCGGGCAATATCGAGTGTTGGTTTAGGTGTAGGGATTTCGCCAGATTCTATTGGCGATTGTGTTTCTCCACCGGTAATATTTGGTGATGATTGGGTAGGAACAAAAGCCAGTTTTGGAATTATTTCAGCTATCATGTCATCTATACCTGGAAAGTTTGGTTTTACACTCTTAATCCAGTCCAGTCGCGCATAAGCGTTTTCGTAATTTCCATTGGCAACATCGCCAAAATAGAGTGCCAACTGGGCTTCAATCATCTCCATTTCTTTTTGTGTCTGATTTTCCATTCGGCGGGCTATTCCTTTTCGATAACCTAAAAAGCCACCTATGACAAGGGTAAGGACAAGGAAGAGAATGGCTCCCCAAATCCATTTACCCTGACCTTTTTTATTCTTTTTGGAAGATTTTTCATTACTATTCATGTCAGGAGTATTATCGGGTTCTCCAATATTAGAATCAATTTCGTTGTCCATATCTGATTCACTATTTAGGTCATTCATGACCGCGTAATCTTCAACTGATGTTTTTTCATCATTATCATTTGTAATATCTAATTTGTTTGTTTCACTCATACAACTATTATATCCTTATTTAAAGTTGACGAATATAGACCAATTCATTGCGTATTACGACAGCAGATAGTCCAATACCGAGTATGCCGGCCAATAAAGCAGCCATCAAAGTATGCTGATAACGTGGTAAATAATTTATAACCACAAAAGCCAATGCGCCACCAATAACGGCAGCTAAGACTGCTTTGCCAAAAACAAGCCAGGTATGAAGCTTTTCCGTACCCAAAACAATCACAAGTCTCCGGTTAAGAAGAATGTAAAGTAAAACTGCCTGGGCACTATACGCGAGCACATTCGCAATGACAATACCAACTTCGGATGCAATTCCCCAATTTGACAATAATTGTATCAATCCAAAACCACATGCGACAAAAATAGCCAAGGTAACTGCCGCGCCTAACATGGGCACATAAGGCTTTTGTTGGGCATAAAAACTGCGCGCGAAAAGTTCCACCAGCGAATGACCAATTATCCCAGCCAAAAAGATTCGTGTTACCAGCACAACACGGGCAATTTCGTCCGCATTTAATCCACGGATAAAGACCGCAATGGCAGGTTCAACGACAATAGCAGCAATAACAGCCACTGGAATAGTCAAAACCAACATCACTTTTGTTGCGCGTTCTATTTTTTCTTTAAACTCATCAAACTTTTTACTGTTGAAGAGTTCAGAAAGCGTAGGCAATACAGCAGTCGCTACGGATGTCCCTAATAATGTCTGTGGTATTTGCATAATCCAATAGGCATACATCAAAGCGGAAATTGCTCCCGTTTCCAGTCCAGACGCCATATTATCTTGCATGATAAAGACCATTTGTATCAGAAACATCGTGATTAAACGTGGCCCCATTACTTTAAAGACTTTACGTGTATAGGGCTCTTTAAAGTCAACTTTCGGACGCCAGCGATAGTTGTATTTTATTAATCCCGGAACTTGTATTAATAAGTGTAAAACCGCGCCAATAATTGCGCCATAAACCAAACCATGCACACCTAAACCCAGACTGGGTAATTGGATTGAACCTATCCTAAAGCCTGTTTCAGGAGCTAAAAACAAAGCACCAAATATTTGGCCAAATGTGTAAAAGATGGGTGCAAGCGCAGGAAGCAAGAAATGCTCATTTGCTTGCAAGCCGGCCATCACCAGCCCACTGATTGAGAAAATGAGTGTTGAAATAAAATTCAATCGCAACAGTGGGATTGCAAGGTCAATTTGTTCTGGACTAAAATCGGGCACAATCAGATACTGTAGCAATGGTCTTGCAAAAATAGAGAAGATTATCGCCAGTGTCGCGGTAATCAAAAAACTGATGTTTAGGATGTTCGAGAATAAATCCCAGGCCTTTTGTTGTCCTTCTTTTCCCAGAACTTCTGTCAAAATCGGTATAAATGCAATCGCCAAAGCGCCACCAGATATCAGCATGAAAAGCATATCCGGCACATTGTTGGCAGAGTTATATACATCCAAAGCTTCTGATATACCAAACTCACTTGAAATAAGCATTTGGCGTATAACGCTTAGGATCTTATCAAAAGCAAACAGAATAGCCAACAAAAGAGAAACGCGAGAAAGTCGACTTAGTTTTTTCATATCACTCCATATCAAGCCCCAATTATGCCACAATTTGAAATTAAGCAAATCAACGAAATATTGTTTATAATCGTGATTGAATGAAGGACACTGGATGAGAAAAAATAAAACTGGAACTCTATACATCGTTGCAACGCCTATTGGTCATAACGACGATATTACCTTGCACGCTATTGAGATTTTGAAAAAAGTCGACATTGTCATTTGCGAAGAACTGCGTCAAGGCTCCACTCTGCTAAAACGATTAAAAATCAAAAATAATCTCATTCCCCTCAACGAACACAATGAAAATGAGATGGTTCAGAACATTCTCGTTGAATTATTGAATGGCAAAAACATGGCGTTGATTTCCGATTGTGGCACACCAGTATTCTCTGACCCAGGGCGTAAATTGCTCCAAATAGCCTATGATTCTTCTGTGCCTGTCCGCCCTGTTCCTGGCACATCATCGCTTATGGCTGCCATTTCCATCTGTCCTTTGAACCTTGACCAATTCACTTTCGCTGGATTCTTACCACCCCAATCCACCAAACGTCTTAAAGTATTGCGCGGTTATAGTCATTCTCCACATCCCATCATTTTGATGGATACGCCATACCGCTTGGGCAAACTGCTCAATGAGTGTGGCGAAATATTTGGCAGAAAACAAACCATCTTTTTAGCATGCAATATGACCCAGCCAAACGAACGTAATTACCTGGGCACCATTGAAGACCTTTTACCCCAGCTTGAAAACACTAAAGCTGAATTCATTCTCATTGTTGACAAACCCCAAAGAAGACGACAAAGATGAAACCCAAGGCTCGTACCTTCACCGTTCGCAACAAGCAATTGAACTTTCCAACGTTTATGCCTGATGGAACTTATGGATATGTTCGGGCTCTAACCGGTCAAGATTTGCAATCAGTTGGACTTGAAGCATTGATGATGAACGCTTTTCATCTCATGCAAAAACCAGGCTCCATCGTAATCAATGCCTTGGGCGGTTTGCACAAGATGGCAGCTTGGCCAGGCGTGCTCATGACAGATTCTGGTGGATTTCAGGCGTATTCTCTCATACGCCAAAACCCTAAATTTGGATCCCTGACCGACAAAGGGATTACGTTCTATCCCGAAGCCAGTAAGCGCAAAATACTTTTGACGCCTGAAAAAAGCATTCAACTCCAAATGAGTTACGGCTCCGATATCCTGATCTGCCTGGACGATTGCACCCATATTGACGCTTCACGCGAAGAACAGGAACGTTCTGTGGAACTAACCATTCACTGGGCAAAACGAGCGAAAAAGACCTTTAACCAGCTCATTAAAAGTCGTGGTTTTGATGAAGAAACCCGCCCTTTGCTCTTTGGCGTCATTCAAGGTGGTGGTGAATTTGATTTACGCAAAAAATGTGCTGATGCCCTTCTCGAAATAGGATTTGATGGTTTTGGCTTTGGTGGCTGGCCACTGGACAGCGAGTCGAATCTAATCACAGATATCCTGGAATATACGCGTTCATTGATCCCTCGAGAATTTCCAATTCATGCTCTCGGTATCGGTCATCCAACCAGCATCGTCACCGCTTATCGCATCGGTTACGAGATGTTCGATTGCGCCTTACCAACCCGAGACGCCCGTCACGGCAGACTTTATGCCCGACAATCAGCAAATCTTCCTCTTGCTGAAGATGACGACTGGCTCAAGTTTGTTTATATCAACAGTGACTCCTATATTCGCGCAGATGCACCTATTTCACCTTACTGTGACTGTCTCACATGTCAACATTACAGTCTGGGTTATCTCTACCATCTCTATCGTCAACGCGATGCCAACTATCAACGTCTGGCAACTATTCACAATTTAAGGTTCATGACCCAATTGACCGACGATATCCGCAAAAGCCATGTCTGATACTACACAACTTTCATCGTTTATTGAAGACGTCTGCAGCAATCCCAAATATGCGATGCTTTCAAAAGGTCTGGTATCAAAAATTGCCATTGAAGAACTGCAAAACAAAGGAAATCGCGCAAAAGCTCTTAAATCCACCCGCACAAGATTGCATCGCCTGGCAGGCGCTTTCATCCCGAGCAACTTAGACTACGCGAAATGGTTGAGTGTTTTTAAAGACTTACCATTACAAATGTCATCAGAACATTTGACAAGCCTGAAACAAATCATGCGTTTGCATGCTTCTACCGCAGAACGGCTTCCATACCTTGATGAAGTCTACAAGGATATCTTCTCACATATGCCATCACCTTCCAGCATTCTTGATCTCGCCTGCGGGCTAAATCCACTTGCGATTCCGTGGATGCCTATTGATGAAAGCACTGAGTATCATGCCTGTGATATTGTTTTGCCTATGCTTGATTTTTTGGAAAACTATTTTTCTGTTTTCAGACCGAATACACATATCTTTGAAAAGAACATTCTTGAATTCCAATCCGAACGATCATTCGACCTGATTATGCTCCTGAAAACAATGCCTTTACTTGCGCAAATAGACAAAACTGCTCCTGAGAAACTATTTAGCCGTCTAAACTTTAAATACCTTCTCATTTCTTATCCATTACAAAGTTTGGGGAAACAATACAAAGGCATGGAAAAAACCTACCGCGCCCAATTTGAGAACCTTATTGCCAATAAGCCATTTCAGGTTCAAGAGTATAAACTTCCCAATGAATTGTTCTTTATCCTAAGCCATCATGATTGAAGAAACATATATCTTAAAATTAATTCAAGACGTGCAAGGTTCTAGAAAGTATCGTGATTTAGACTTGCCAGATGCATTTCTTCGAGATTTGATTGAAAATGAATTTCTACATACCACAAACAAAAGAGTAATTAAAGACAACTTCCGTAAAAAGCTCCATGAAGTCATTGCGCCTTATCTGGAAGACATTGACTACTATCAGGAAACAAAGTACCTCTTAGCAGAATACCAGCAAAACAGTCTTAATAACGACCAGATAAAAAACTGGGCACGAAGTATCATGCAAAAGCATGCTTCCACACGGGAACGCCTGGCTAATCTTGAAGGTTTTTATCAAACTGTTTGGTCAAACATCGGATATCCATCATCCATCATTGATTTGGCCTGCGCTTTGGACCCACTCGCACTGCCATGGTTCAACAACCCTTCTCTTAACGCTTTCTATGCTGTTGATATCCATAGGCCTCGTCTTGATTTTTTAGAGACCTATTTTCAGCTGTTTTTTCCATTCGCAAAAACAATACAACAGGATTTCATTGCTGAACCCATCCAAATTAAAGCAGATTGCGCAGTATTGTTCAAAGAAGCACATCGCATGGAAAAACGGAAATCAGGCAGTACAAGCCAATTGATCCAAAATCTCGATGTTCAGCATATCGTTATCAGTCTACCAGCCCAAGATCTTAGCGGACATCATGATCTTTCTGATTTCCACAATCGTCTTATCGAAAATGCCATCCAAGGCCAAAAATTTTCTATAACCAGGGCACAAGTGGGCGTGGAACTGCTATACTTCATCGAGAAATTATGAGTGATATTATTCAATCCGCCCTGAACCGCTACCAATCTTATCTGTCAGCTGAAGACTTTTCCAAACTGATTGAAGTCTCCAGCCAGGATGCACCGCTGGCAATTCGTGCCAACTTGCTTAAAAATGCTAATCCCCAACAAAATCTGCTTAAATGGCAAAACAAATATGGCTGGCGTACCGATTCTGTTCCTTTTTGGCAATATGCAGTTCAAATTCTCCAGGCAGAGATCGCTCCCAGTCAAACAATCGAACACCAATTTGGCCATTATTACATTCAAGACGCAGCGTCCACACTGCCAGTGGCTTTATTTAACCCAATCAATAAAAATCATCTTGTTTTGGATATGGCCGCCTCGCCAGGTGGCAAAACAACGCAACTTATAGACCGCAGTCTGGATCGCGCCTTTATCATTGCCAACGATTCCAGTGCCTCACGTCTTTCAGCTTTACGCGTGGTAAGTCAAAACTGGGGCATGGCAAACGGCATGATTAGCAATTATGCTGGTGAAAAAATCGGAGATTGGTTCCCCAACACCTTTGATCGTATTTTGCTTGATGCACCCTGTAGCATGGAAAGTCTGCGAGTTTCAAAGAGTCACCCCTACCGCGATATCAGCATATCAGAACGAGAACGTCTTTCCAGCCGGCAACTTGAATTACTTGTTTCCGCCCTAAAAGCGTGCAAAGTGGGCGGGGAAATTGTTTATTCCACATGCACTATGGCGCCAGAAGAGAACGAATCCGTCATCAACGCTTTACTCAGTCGATATCCAAATGCTGTTAAAATTTCCAGAATCGAAAATCAGAACCCAAACAGTCAGGGACTGTCACATTTCGAAGAACAAACCTATCATCCCGATATTCGACACGCACTGCGCGTTTGGCCTCATCTATACGCAACTAACGGTTTTTTTGCATGCAAATTGCAAAAGACGGATAAAATCGGAACCGCTGAAATTAATCCGCCCAAACGTGCTTTTTCTCAAACCGGACTATCTTTTCTCAAATCAGATGATCTAAATTTCGTTCTCGAAGAACTCAGTACACGTTTCGGTTTCGAAAGCAAATTGATTGAGGACTTCGAAATCTATCAACGTGACAATCAGCTCTTTCTTGTTCCTAAAGCCTACCTTGAGTATTTCCCGACCTTGCCATTCAATGCCCTTGGACTTCCCTTAGGCAAACGCATCAAAACGACTTTTGAACCCAGTTTTGAGTTTGTTATGCGTTTTGGAATGTCTTTTCAACAAAATGTCTGGCATATACCAGCAGATTTACAGATTCCCTGGCTTCAAGGTCGTGATCTCCATAGTGTAAATCTCAGTCCAAAATGTTCATACGGTGTCGTTGCAGTAAAAACTGAAGATAATATTTTGATAGGTGCAAGTAAATGGAGTGCGCAACGTTTGCGCAACCTATTATCTCACCGATATTTGATTCATTAGGTATTTTCTTAGACCTATTTATAATTTAGCAGGTCTCACAGAGATGGCGAATGA
>Ga0255346_1007108_pt1 | contig 10615 bp, 7 predicted proteins | sample wastewater_treat_FD_194410 | JGI IMG/M metagenome (GOLD analysis project Ga0255346, IMG submission 194410) | Wastewater microbial communities from Lulu Island WWTP, Vancouver, Canada - plant22 | ecosystem: Engineered > WWTP > Wastewater > Unclassified | place: Canada: Vancouver, British Columbia... | reverse complement strand
ACCCGTCGGTGCTGACTGCGATGACATAATGGCTGCCTGATATCTTTGCCGGTAAAACGACGTCGCCTTTCTTCCCTGACGCAACATTGCACCAGATATACTCCTTGTCACAGGCGCTTTTTATCTGTTCGTTTAATCCTGGATCTGATGTGGCGGCTATGACAAGTGAAGAGCCTGAAACAATGTTACGCAGCTCTTTCTCGTCTCCTGTCAGGTTGCAGACCTCTGTTCTGACTGGAATTTCCCGGAATTCCGGGTGGAAAGAACGACTGTAAACCACTACTTCTGCCTCGTGAGCGAAATAACGGGCCTTCCTGGCTCCAACTACCCCTCCCCCAAAGATGATCACTTGCTTTTCAGTAAAGTCAACCATCAGGGGAATCATCGTATGAGGTTTGTGGGTAGAAAATATCAATCTGTCTAATTTATTATAGCAATGTTCACACGTGAAGAGATACGAATCAAACCGATGAGTTTATTATCTATTAGAGCTGACATTTTAAAGCACCTGCGTTGATAGTGTAGTGGTTATCACTAGGCGTTGCCAACGCCTAAACCCGGGTTCGAATCCCGGTCAGCGCATTCATTTCGTATACAGTCCCCTATTTTTCGATATTTTTCTGAGTTATTGTTTTCATGAAGACGGACCCATTCTTCAAAGTGAGCATATTTTCTTATTCCAGCCAATATTCACCGTGACCAGTGCGAAATGGTATGGATCAGACTCTCTCAAACTGACCTATGAAGATGCTTCAGGCAGAGCTGATAACAGGCTTTTATACAGGGATGATGAATCTCAATTTGATATCGAGACAGAAGGGCGTCCCTGGAGTTTCCTTGGCGATTCGAAAGTATTTCGAATGGCAGCAGAGGCCCGGAGAATCCGTCTTGCCCACCTCTTTGATCCTCTCCTTGCCATCCATACTTCCCTGGTTGACCCGCTCCCCCATCAGATTACCGCAGTATATGACGCGATGATAACCCGTCAGCCTCTTCGATTCCTGTTTGCCGATGATCCGGGAGCAGGAAAGACTATCATGGCCGGTCTTCTTATCAAAGAGCTCATCGCCCGTGGTGACCTGCAACGCTGTCTGATTGTCTGTCCTGGCAATCTTGTAGAACAATGGCAGGATGAGATGGATAAAAAGTTCAACATTCCATTCGAGATCATGACGACAGGTTATTCGGACAATTAACGAGTAGCCGAGGTAGAAATCTGCGCTGTTTGAGACTGTGAAATTAAAATTTTTATATTTTACTCACAATTACTTTTCAATAATTCTTTCAAAATCATCTTAAAGATTAAAAGTTTCTTTTCTCATTCTTTGAATATTACACATTGAATTATCAAGGATGAATATACACAATGGACTTTATATAAGGGACTTTTTCAAAAACCATTTCGATACTATCAAAAGGTTATAGAATTATACTCAAAACAATGGTTATTGGTATACCTGAATTGTCGTTAAATAATAATGTCTGGATCTTTCAAGGAAATCCAAAATATTATGATTTTTTTTCAGAATTTCATGATGAATCAATCACCGAAGGGTGGTGGACTGTAACAAATAATAAAGAACAGATAATAAAAGGGGATATTGGATTAATATGGATCTCTGGTTCAGATGCAGGGATATATGCCATTATTGAAATTTTAAATAAACCAGAATATCGAGAAGACTCAGAAAAATTAAAAAAATATTGGAATATACCATCGGATGCGGCAAATAAGGAGTGGCGGGTTCAGTATAAATACATAATAAAATTAAAAAAACCGATATTGAAAACAGAAATCATTTTAATCGATTCATTAAAGGATCTAACAATAATTAAGGCACCACAAGGAACAAATTTTTTAGTCACACGAGAAGAATGGTTAAATTTACGCCATTTAATTAGTGAAAATCTTAAGAATTCAGAAATATTAGAACAAGATAAGTTCGGCGATATAATAGAGGAGGATTCTTACTCAACTAACTCTTGGAGATATGAACCACCAAATGTGACCATTAAAACATTAGATAAATCAGCAATTTTATATGGTGGCACTGTTATCCCTGCAAAATTACGTGATTTTTTTGGTATTGAAAATGTTCACTACGGGGATAAAAAAGCTGTTGAATTAGAATATCAAAATAAAAAATATCAAGCATATTTTACAGCGAGAAAATATGATTCTACCACATTACAGTGGTATGATAATTTTCGATCAATAATTCAAAGGAAATATCCAAATTTCACCAAATTTTTCATAAATAACGAAGAATATGTAGAGAATTGTCCCCAAATGAAGATTACTAAACATACCGAAAAAAATCATTTCTTCATTGATTTTCTCGGAGAGGATAAGACAGATAGCAATCTTTCTGTATCTGATTCCATTATTTTCGCACAAATCGGATGGAGTGATAATGGATGGCAAGGATTTGATGAAGAAAGTTCGCAAAAATCACAAAATTCTGGCTTTCGATATATAAAAGAGGAGGGAATATCTCATGAATGGTGGAATTTTTTTGATTATGGAGATGATTTTTACTATGGATGGATTCAATTCAGAGGAAATTCTTTGCAATTTAATCAAAACGGTCTTGTTCTTTTCTCAAGTATCAATCCAGACACCAAAAAGTATTATTTAATTGGGTTTTATGGCGCTACTGAGTATGGGAACTTTCATGTTCCAATCAACCCCATAGATACAATTCATGATAGTAGCATAAAGGAAAAGTATCAAGACAAATATGCTGAATTTAGTGCGGCCGGATGGAAAGCAAAAAAGGAACTGTCTACTATTTTTTATCAACCCCTTGAATTTAATTTAGAAGAGATCAACCAGACACAATGGGGTCAATCAGCGTACTTGTATGTAGGAGATGGTAAAGCCATCCCAAAACTGAATGTTCAAATACTCCTCGAAAAAGTCATTGATACTCATACCTCGCTATTAGATGAAAGTTCAGAAACCAGTTCGATAGAAATCAGGACGGTAATTGAAAAAACTAAAAAGGTATTATCTCATTATTTTTCGAGCACACCCGGAAATAAAAATTATTGGAGAATTGCCCCGGGAAGAAAGGGCGTTTTATGGAATATTTGGAAAAACGATAAAATCTGCTCGATTGGGTATCACCAATATGAACCGTATCTTGATGAATTAATCCAAATCAAAGATAAAAATCTGTTTTATAACCGCTTAATAGAAATTGCCAAGGAGCATAATGGTTCTGAAGATTTCTCTTTCATGCTGTCTTCACAACCAGGTACTCATCAAAATACTATCTGGTCTTTTTTTCATGAAATGAAACCAGGGGATATTGTAATCGCCTCGACTGGAAAAAGTCAGATATACGGAATCGGAACAATAACCTCTGATATCTCATCGCGAAGAACAGAAGACTTTACACAAATAAGGAATGTTAGGTGGGATTATGTTGATCTGAACACATCAATTCCTCAAGGTGTTCCTGGAAATTTTTCTATCACCTTAAATAAATTAAAAGTAGATGATTACTTAAAAATTATTAGTTCAATACAAAATGAAACAGGACAGATAATTGAGAATAAAATAGAGATCAAACCAAAATTTCCTACTCAACAATTTAAAAAACAGGTAATACTCTATGGTCCCCCTGGAACCGGGAAAACTTATAGTTCGGTTCTTCGTGCTCATGAAATCATTTATGGATACCATGATCCGAATGTAACCTTCAGTCTCTTACATAAGAGATTAAAGGAACAAAATAAAGAAGAGTTCGATTATTCTCAAACAACATGGTTGGATGCAATTATTCTTGCGTTTGGAGAGATAGGACCAGATCAGCAAGTATCTGTTGATGAAATTAAAGAATCTGATATTATAAAGAAAGTTAGTACTTATAAGAATACCCAATCTATATCGAAAACTATTGCGATATATCTTCAAAGAGAATCAAAAATCGATTCTGAAACTGTATATGTAAAAAATAAAACTGGGAGAGAATTTTTTGATAAGGCTCCAAATTCAAATTGGTACTTGACTGAAAAAGGATCAGAGTATTTACAACTATTAAAAAAGGACACAAATCGATTATCTGAAACATCATCATCACAATTTAATTTTATCACCTTCCATCAATCATTTGCATATGAAGACTTTATTGAAGGCATCCGACCTGAATTGAACGAGTCGGGAGAATCTACAATCTCTTATCAGATCAAAGATGGTATTTTCAAGGATATTTGTAAAAAAGCTGCGTTAGATCCCAACAACAATTATGTATTGATTATTGATGAAATAAACCGGGGTAATATTTCAAAGATTTTTGGAGAGCTCATTACTTTACTTGAAGATAATAAACGGGCGGGAGAGGCAGAAGAGATTACCGTCAAATTGCCTTATTCAGGACAAGAATTCAGCGTTCCCACGAATGTTTACATTATCGGGACAATGAATTCAACCGACAAATCTATTGCATTAGTTGATATTGCGTTAAGGAGAAGATTTCATTTTGAACGATTAAACGTCGATTATAAATTAATTAAAAACCAGATTGCCAGGAAGTTACTTCAAGAACTTAATAGAGTTATTTGTGCGATAAAAAATCCGGACTATGAAATCGGTCATTACTACTTTATGAATATTCCTGAACAAGATTTGGATAATATTGAATTACAAAAGGTATTTGAAACGCGAATTCTTCCTCTATTAGAAGAATATTTTTTTAATGATTGGGAGGCCCTGGCGACTATACTCGGTAAGGAATCAATAAAAGTAGATAAGAAAAAGAAATTGGTCTGGGATGAGGATACGGGTAAATTTGAAGATGAATCTGGCGATACTGATTTCATTTATGGTCTTTCGATAAGAGATGTCTCGATAGTATTTGAAAATACTATGAAAAATTTTGGAATTTATCAACAAGAAACAAATTTATCCGAATAATTGTGAGTATTCTCCGTGGATTCACTTGAGTTATTCGAATGGGAGAGAGGCAATAAACAATCTCCATTTAAGGATTCAGAGTTAAGTGCCTTAAAAAAGTTTAATGATCTCATCGTGAGGAAGGAGAAAGCAAATGCTCTGACAGTCACCTTTGGGAAAATCCATACTTATTCATTTGTTGGAATAATTCAAATTGGTAAAAAAAGGATAGAAATCCTTCCCAAATTATATAATCCTGATAAAGACACCTCATTAAATTCACTTTCAGATATTGAAAAAGAGAAAGTGTATAGAACGGCCCGGAAAAATCTGTTTTCTTTGCTTTCAATCTCTGGATTGATCCCTTTTTATAAATCAAAGTTATCCAAATATGGAAAAGAAAAGGACTTCTATGAATTCTTAATATCCCTTTTTTTAACAGATCTTGAAAGAATAATGGGAACATCTTTTCATCATGAATATATGGATCAAACTGATGAGATGCGTCATATTAAAGGGAAATTAAATTATAAAGAGCAGGTTTTAAAACTTCCATCAGATTTGCATACATTTTCATGTAATTTTGATGAGTTTTCTATTGACAATCCCTTGAACCGATTGATTAAAGCTGCCTTACTTAAAATTCAAAGAGTAAGTCGAAATGAAGACAATAAAAAGCGTGCTTTTCATTTCTATACCTTGATGCACGAAATACAGGATGAAATCATTTCTCCATCCTATATGTCAAAATTACATTTTACGCGGTTAAACGAAAATTTAAAAGGGGTTGTTGAGTTCAGTTTTATGATTCTTTTCGGATCAACATACTCTGCTGAAGAAGGCCCCCAACAATTTTATGCCCTAATTTTTGATATGAATCTCGTTTTTGAAAAATATGTTACAAAGTTATTAAGAAATACTTTTCAGGAGTATACATTTTATTATCAACATGATCTTCACCTTGCAAGTGAGTATCATTCATCAAATGAGTATTCAAGAAATAAAAAAAGAGTCACACCGGATATAATTGTTACAGAAAAAGGCAATCCTCTTGCAATCATTGATACGAAGTATAAACCGGATTTTTCAAATGGATTCATTAAAAATGCGGACATTTATCAAATGATGGCATATAGCGTGGCGAATGAATCTGATAATGCCCTCCTTTTATTTCCGAATATTAGAAGAGAGGATAAGTTAAAAGAAAAAGAGTCTTTCGTTGTTTTAGATAAACTTGTGACGAAAAAAAAGTTGGATAGAAGTATCTTAATATCAGCCTATGCTATTCAATTATTTGATGAGAGGGGGAAAATTCGAAAAACTCTGGCAGATGAAGATACATGTACAATAAAAAATGTCATTTCCAAAAAGATAGAACAATAATAGATATTGTTTTGAGGATCATTTCAAATTATTGATACCGAATCCTCTTTCTATATATCCTATTCTTTCAATATTTTGTTTAATCCCTAATGATTAGTGCATACTGGAATCTATCCACATACAACAGCTTATTAATCCAATATTCCAGCCAATTCATGACGAGCCCAGAGGTCTTACTCCAGTTTCATGATACAACCGTCTCTGTCCATCAAGCATTTCACCAACCTTGAGGACTCTACCTGGCTGCTCAAAGCATTCAATCACTCTGAGTTTATCCAAAAGGGATGGCGAAGTGTATTTCTTAAAAAACCGGTAATCTGCATCTGTTTTTTTAATGTTTCTGAATAACTGGACAGAGTAGTTGTATCGTAAGCCCGGAATTCATTTTCACAGCGCCGTCTTCCCTGAAGAGAGAAGAATTTCTGCTTATCTTCTTCAGTTATGGCAGAAAATATGTCACTGGCTCATTGGGAACTGATATTTTTCCCATACGGATGCTTATGGAGAGTGCCCCATCTGTCGAACCAGTATAGAGGAGTACTATCTTCGAGGATAAGATAGTATGCAATGGACAAAATCTGCTTATATATTTCAGGGAAACACTGTTTCATGTCATTTGTAATACCGAGTTTCTCACCAATCGCATCAAAAAGATTTGTTGCCCCAAAAAAAGATCTGCTGGCGACCGCAGTACATTTCGGAGCCTGTTCTTCTGATAAACTCGCGTCCCGCTTTTTCCTGTTTCTCCCGTCAGTCGGAACAATTTCTCCAGTTATCTTATCTACTCGTCCAATTAATCTCCGCTTGACACGAGATTGCTGTTTTTCTTTATCCCAGAGGGATATCGATTCATATGCATAAGTGATCCCTGATCGTTTGTCAGTCTGGTAAACTATTGCCACCATGATCAACCAGTTTCGTTATGTATATATTGACACGTAACGGTGATTTAGGATTCAGTGGAAAAATTTTTCATTAATTTAAGAAATAAAGAAAATTTAAAAAGATATCGTTATGTGTTCATGGGAATGAAGGTTTTAAGAAAGAGTCGGATTTTGCCGCGACAAGTGTGAATTATGAAATATCTGAACTTATACGACTGTAGATTGCCCTTTACACGATAGATCTTTATAAACTTGGCTACAAAGCTTCCTCGAAGCTTTATAGCCGAAGCAATGTTGACAACATTTATCTGTATTAAATACAATTAAAAAAGACAGAGCACCTCTGAATACTCACAATCCCGAAGAGGAAAATTATGACCCCAGAAGAAGCACAACAGTATAAATCACTAATTATTGAAATTTTGAACTCAAAGGAAACACGTGAGAGATCAGAACAATTTAATCGTACAATGTGTCATGCTTCTGAAAACGATCTTCACCGCCCTTTTACTATATAATACGGGGCTTTTTAATTGACCCTTTTTAAACCCATTGAGGAAATATCTGTCTTTTTCAATGGCTCAATCGTAGGGGGTTATTTTTTTAAGTATTTGAATAAGATTCAAGCAAAATCATTCCTAATAGAAAGTAACTATATCGATAAGGATTTTTTGATAGATTACTCTAACTATTATTCAAGATCCTTTAGAGAAATCCCTAAAACTACTGATCGAATTCACTTTTTTTCAGCTTTTTTTAATGAAAGGGAATTTTTAAGTGCATTAGAGAAAGGGGATTTAACGTAGTATGAATCTAATATATACTATAATTGTTCTCAGGCAATTATGAGAGATATGTATTTTTTGAGGGGGATGTCATGGCAGAGGAGATGAATAAAAAAAAATCACTTACGATTTCTCAAACTTTCTCTTCATCAGAACCACCACAGACGAGACTGACTGATAAATCAACACTGCACTCTCCGGTCTTTTCTATTGGGTTAAAGAATATTGGTCCTATTGAGTCGGGAGATATTGAAATAAAGCCATGTACTATCATCATTGGATCAAACCGATCTGGGAAATCATATATTGCCAAGACCATATACGCACTCTATTCTCTCCAGAATGATCTCTACTACTCAACAAGTCCCCTCCCACATAATTTTAAAAGTCCCCTCCGAGATGAACTCCCTGTACCTCAGGAATTATATGAATTACTAAGGAAATGGGATACCAAAACAGATCTCATTCTCCCTGATTCCACTCTCTCAACCATCAATAGTTCTCTCTTTGCTTACATCTCTGAAAATCTCTTTTCATCAGTGATACAGGATGTTTTTAACACTCAATTAAAAGATCTCAAATCAAAACAGACAAAAGAGGGAGAATTTACCTACATCATCAAAGGACAGAAGATTTCAATTACCCTGGAGAAAAATGCCCTTCATTTACGTAATGTACCTGATTCTCTTCCTCTGATTAACTATAAGATTTCATATCGGAAAGAAGATGGCGTCATCGACATTAGTTACCATAATTTCCACTTTGTTCATCCAATCTCCCATCTCAAAGAGAAGACCGGGTTTGAAAATATAGCCAGGGATGTCACTTATTGTATAGCCGCGGGATTAATTCAGGAACTCTACTTTTACTCAGCATTTGATGGAGTATATTTTCCTGCCGGCAGAGCATCGCTCATGGAGATGAAACCTTTTGTATCTATTCAATTGCTCAGTTCATCTCGTATTAGTGCAAAATCCTCTCCAAAAATGAGTTCTGTTTTTTCGGATTTCTTCGCATTACTCGAGAAAATATCAACAACAAAGGATATCTCAAATGATCAGTATGATGATCTGATTTATCAGTTAATCGGTGGCAGATTTGAAATTAAAAAAATATCTGATAGTTCTCATGAGTATCAGTATTACACCGAAAAATCGCCAATTCCATTTCATCTACTTTCATCCGGAGTTCAGGAACTGGCCCCCATTCTTCTCTATATCAAATACCGTATGCAAGCTGGTGATCTGATCATTATCGAAGAGCCGGAAGCTCACCTGCATCCGGCAAATCAGTTGATCATGGCACAGTTGATCACGAAGATGATTCGGGAGAAAGTAACGGTCATTCTTACCACCCATAGTGATTATCTGGTGGAACAGCTTGCAAATCATCTCAAGGCAGGGTTATTATCTCCAGAGGATCGGAAAGCACTGGTTTCTGATAGTGATTATTATATCAAAAGCGATGAAATCGCGGTATATCTCATGGAGAAATCCGAAAAGAAAAATCTCTATCATGCCAGATCACTGCCGATTGACCCTGCTAAAGGAATTCCATCTGAGGAGTTTGTTAAAGTTTCGGAGTTACTCTATAATGAGACAATTCAGATTGAACAAGAGATTGAGGCAGAATAAATATGGGTTCCAAGCCTCGAAAATTGCCTCTTCAATGTCTTATTGAAAAATCTGAAGATGGATTTTTAGAAGAAGAGACTGATAGGAAGAGATGTTCTGAAAAAGGAACAGGAGTCCGATTTGAAGAAGTTAAACATATGGTGATAATTAAATCTGAAAAACTGCGGAATGAACAAGGGACTCTTCTGACTGAAATTGAGGGATATAAGGTCTGTGATCATATTGTATTCATCAAAGGGGAACGGGAATATACTCTTCTTATCGAATTATGTAAAGGCTCTTCGAAAAGTCACGATGAGATTATTCAGCAACTCTCTCATGGGGGAGAAGAATCTCTTCGACTCCTCAGTGCATGTTCACATCCTCCCGATTTATGTCACTTTGGATTTTTTTATATTTACACGAGTGTGAGAAGCAGCTCGTTTTTCAAGGTGCTTCAAGGGAAGAGAATTCGATTCAGGGGTAAAAATTATCCCGTACTTCCAATGCAAGCAAGGAATCATGGTTTCTTTGTTGTAACACCAGAGTCCTTGAGTCTGAACTTATTCCACGAAAAAAACGCTAATTGTGAATCTATGACCAAACCAACCCCTCCACCCTACCGCAAAAAACTGATCGAAGTCGCTCTCCCCCTGAAAGCCATCAACAAAGAATCAGCCCGCGAAAAGAGTATCCGCCACGGTCACCCTTCCACCCTCCATCTCTGGTGGGCGAGACGACCACTTGCTGCCTGTCGTGCCGTAATCTTCGCCTCCCTGGTTGATGATCCCTCCTCCTGGCCTGAGGTATTTCCCACCGCAGAGGAGCAGGAACAGGAGCGACAACGAATCTTCCGGATCATTGAAGAACTGGTCATCTGGGAGAATTCAAACGATCCTGGAGTTCTCCTGAAGGCTCATACCAAGAATGCCCGGTCTATGATCCCTTCTGTGGTGGCGGGTCAATCCCACTCGAAGCCCAGCGGCTTGGGCTCAAGGCCCATTAATCCTATATTCCGGCCAATTCATAACGAGCCCGGAGGTCTTACTC
>Ga0255346_1007104_pt1 | contig 10623 bp, 9 predicted proteins | sample wastewater_treat_FD_194410 | JGI IMG/M metagenome (GOLD analysis project Ga0255346, IMG submission 194410) | Wastewater microbial communities from Lulu Island WWTP, Vancouver, Canada - plant22 | ecosystem: Engineered > WWTP > Wastewater > Unclassified | place: Canada: Vancouver, British Columbia... | reverse complement strand
CCCCCAGGACGCCGACCTTCTGATCAGGCACGCGCGCCTCCTCTGAGCGCACCCTTTATTTGCGCCAATGCCAACCGTGCAGCGAAGTACGTGGACACCAAACCAAAGCGCAACCAGACACCCAATACCACCAGCCACCAAAGCGGACCCGGGTACTGCCTTCTGAAGAACTTGTTATAGAAGCGCAGCATGCCGCGGTGCTTATGCCACTCTACAAAAAACGGCCTACTCCGGCTACAAGCTCCCCACACGTGGATCACCCTGGCATCCGGGACGAAGACCACACGCCAATTTTTCAGCCGAAACCGCATGCACCAGTCCAGATCCTCGCAATGCAGGAAATACCCCTCGTCCCATAAACCCACATCCAACAGCGCTTCGCGTTTGACGAGCATGCAGGCACCAGAAATGGCCTCCACTGGGGAGGGTTCAAGCGGTAGCGGCTCCTTATGGAGCAAAAAATCGGAGAACAGAGCAGGAAACCACTTGCCCAGTCGCGACAAGCCGAAGGCCCGCATGAATGCACGCCTAGGCGTGGGAAAGACTCTGCGCCCACCCGGCTGCTCAGAGCCGTCTGAGTTACACAGCAGCCCGCCTACCATACCGATTGAAGGGTCGCTTTCCAGCACGTCCATCATGCGCCGCAAGCTACCCTCGGCAAGCACACTGTCTGGGTTGAGGAACAACAGGGTGCTGGCGTTGGAAGCGCGAGCACCAATATTACAAGCGGCAGCAAACCCCAGGTTTCGGCCGTTACAGATGACGCTAATTCGCTCATCGCTAATAGAGGCCGACAAATGTGCCAGGCTGTCGTCGTGCGAATCGTTGTCTACAACAAACACATGGCAAGCGCCTTCGGCTAAAACAGACTGCACGCAGTCGGCGAGCAGATTGCCAGCGTTGTAGTTGACAATGACAATGTCACATCTGCGCATTCTTACTCCGCTTAACGAGTCTCGCCTTCAATGCTGCGCGTTTAACCAAGTGGGCGGCTCGAAATGCAAGGAGCAATACAGTGCGATGGATCGGGCCGATCTCCTTGGCATTTTCGATGGCTTCCGACCACTGAACTCGTCGGATGAACTCGATTAACTCCCGCCTTCTCGCGGTCAAAATGGGCGACAGGAAAATGGTGCTCAACGAAGGGTATTGGTTTCTGCTGAAGATTTCACCATAGCCAAATATGTCTTGCTGTGGCGTACGCAAGTAAGCTTCCACAAGGACTTGTTCAGGTGTTCTGCGCAGCTTATCCCAGACGTGCAAGGCCACCGTGTGTAATTCATTACTGGAAACTACATAGCGCTCGAGATATGACTGCCAGTGCTTCGCCGCAAGCAGCACGCCCTCTTGGAACGGCTTCACAAACTCATCGTAAGCCGCATTCTCTTCTTTATCGACATGACGCTGTGCTTTTATATGCCTACCATCCAAGCTGTACCCGACTACACTTCCGCGCGGTGAATTGCAGAGCAACTCCATTGCGGCGAAGTTCGTAAAAAGTGAATTTGACGCGCTAGACGTATTTTCATCTGCCACGTACGCCTCCTTGGAGGCGTTACCAGGCTGCACATTGATGACGCGACGCAGCCCCAAGTACATCCCATAGAAATGTACATCAGGTACAAACAATGAAATATTGTCCTGAATGGTGCCGCGCCAGCCGATATCGATGATACCGACCCGATTACAGTCATACACGCCACTCTGTTTCAAGTAACTTTTCAATATGCTGGCCTGGGATGCCAATGAATTCTCTACGGCCTCAGCGAACGCAGGCGTTTCGAATAGCCGACGCAGTTCCGGGTTGCTTTCAGGATCGGTGATGACATCCGATTCTTTCAGGCCCAGCTTGTCGAGAAGTTCAGAGAACCTACCGATATCCACGCCCAAGGTGGTAAACAGACCGGAAACGCTTTGTACCTTAAACAAAGACCATATCCGGGACATTTCCTGGATGGATGCGTCTCTCATCGACGGCGCAAAGGTGCTCAACCGACTCACCTCGAGGATATCGGCTGATGGTAAGTCGTGGCCAAACAGTCGACCCTGCGGGAATATGGTGCTAAAAACCTTGTGGAAAAATTCACCTTCACGGGTGAAGAAATACAGCCGGTCGAGCTTATGAAGAACGGCCTGCTCGGCTATCCATAGCGCGAACCCGATGAACAAGGGAGCGGCTTGAATGCCCAGAGACAGAGCAGCAGCCTGTTTTGCGGACAAACCCTTGCTCTCGTCTTGGGCAAGGGGCGCGCACTCCCTGCGAATATGGTCAAAAAGCGCCTCTCTGGAAGAAAATAAGTGCTCATGCGCCAGGCGTTCTGCATGCGCCGATTCGGGCTGGTAGTGTAGGGCATGCACGCCGAGCGCACGCGGCGACGACACATCGGACCATTCGTTGTCGCCGATGTGCACATGCAATTCGGGGGAGATAGCGTGGATCGAATTAACATATCGAAAAATCTGCCCGGACCGTTTATTGAGACCCACATCGCAAGACGAAAGCCCCTCGGAAACCAACGCATCTAATCCCTTTGAGGCTAACAGTCGACTTAGCATCTCCGAGTTCATATAGAAGTCCGACAAGAACAATGTCTTCTCCGCTTCATGTGAACGTAAAAAAAGCGAGATCTCGGGGTCAGCATAGGAACGGGCGATCTCGACGCTGAGCTCGAACTCCGCTAAGTACTTTGGCAATCCAATTGGGACAGCACTGGCAAAAACGTTTTGGGTCCAATGAGTCAAGACCAGAGTGATCTCATACTCATCGTCTTTGCCGTCTGTTCGAGACAGTTCTGCAAGCATACGCTCAACTTGCAAGCGCCTCTTGTAAAGCATCCAGCCACCATCGAGCTCAGGCTTAAGCTGATTGGCCCATCCGAGAAAAAGATGCTTGGCCGTCGCCAACTTGATGCACTCCGGATGACAGTCCCGCCGCAGCAGGGTGTCCCATACGTCGATCGTCCTGAGCTTGTAGACCATCAGCGAACCTTCCGCTCACCCCACAGCACCTCGCCGGCAGCCTCAAGCTGCTTGACACGGCGCACCAGCGATGGCGGCATCCGGGACGCAATGGCGCTGAGCTTGTGTCGGCGCACAACACCCGTGTTGGTCGCAAGTCTCTGCTGCTCGTCTCTCGTATAGTCGGCGTAGGCACGCCGGGTCATCTCGGCAAAAGCCGCCTGGTCCCCGGTAGCAGGTGCGGCAAGGCACTGATCCACCCAACCCTGAAATGCTCGGGACGACTCTTCCCACGATGCCCACTTCTCGGCAGTCTCCAACGCCCCGGCTTGTAGCCGGCCCAGCTGTTCCCGATCAGACGCCAGACGACGCAGCGCATCCACCACGCCATCCATGTCGCCCCGTGGTATCACCAGCGCATTTTTCCCATGGACGATGTACTCGTCATGACCGCTGACATCGAAAACCACGGCAGTGCCGCCACAGTGGAACATCTCCAAGGGGGGGCCGAACATGCCCTCCACCGTACTGAGCTTGACCAGAATATCGCAGGAGCGGTAGATCTGCGGCGTTGTGACCATAGGCACGCGGGAAAACACTCGTTTTACCCCCGGCAACCACGTCACAGGCGTGCCCGTCAATACCCAGATATCCCGCAGCCCAGCCTCTCTCGCAAGCCGAACGCCCAGCGCAGTGTTCTTGAAGGCAACGCCGAAATGCCCCTCGACCAGCACGCGCGGCGGCTCATCTCCCTGCGGGCGTGGCGCCTCGGCCGCTCCAGCATCACGGTAGACATCCTTGCGAATCCCATTACGCACCAAGGTCGCATCCTGCCCGAAGCGCTGCCCCAAGTGCGACTGGATCCACGTCGCCTCCGTCACATAAGCAAGCGGGAATGTATAAGTGCACTCAACCAGCGCGCGCAGGGGGGCTTCCGCCTCAGGATAGAAGCGCGACTCAACGGACTGCACAAAATAGCCGTAGCGCGCTGCCTTGAAGTCGCTGAGCTCAAAGACGGTCTTCCACCAAGTGGCGACAACCAGGTCAAACTGCTCAGGCCGTGCGGCATCGATCGGCACGACACGCAGCGCCGCAATCTCGTCATGCCAAGCCAGCGTTTGCGCCGTGAATGGTTCCTGCACCGCCAGCGTGACGTCGTACCCCTGCCGGCGCAGATAGGCCGCGTGCTGGACGATTACGTAGGTTCCGCCGCTGATGGCCATCGAACCGACCAAGAAACAAATGCTATTACTGCTCACCCAATACTCTCACTAGCGCTGTAAACGGCGGACTGCCGCATAACACCAAGCCGGCAAGGCGCCCCCGCGGTCATAGATCGTGCTCCATGGCCAAAACCCGAGGGCACCAAAACCTCGTCGATACAGCAGACCAGCGAGGAACTGCAGGCGATCGAGAAGCCCTGGACTTTCCGACAAGGAAAAATATGATAGCTCGAATACACCGTAATTTTCAACATGAAATACCGATGAAAACCACGCTCTCTCCTTCGCTGTCGGGCTGAAAACCATCCGGGCGTGGGCACGTACAACCTCGTCGAGTGGCTGCGGGGCACCTTGCACCCCGGCCGGCATCGCACACACGAGATTACGAAAATGTGCCATGATGCGACGCTGGACAGGGAATACCTCAGCCTCAAGCATCGCACCTTCCTCGAACTCGCCTCGAATTGCACGGCCATGGCCGAGAGAATCTAGCTCATAACCAATGATCGAACCGTGATCTGCAGCGAGCAATACCTCGAACAGCGCGCGATTTTCGTTAAATACATTAAAGCCTCGCGATCGCGGGTTTAATGCTGAGAACAGTAAGCCGTGTTTTTCGTTTCGGGGACAGGCACCGCCTTCGGCCACTAGGCCAACGTAATAGCCAGTGATCGCATTTACAGACGCATGCTCGTCACGGCACAAAAGAGCGAAAAGGTTATCCTGAATTGTGCCCTTCCAACCCACATCGACTACTACCATGCGAGCCGGCAGTTTCCCACCGGAAAGCTCTGTGAGATAGGCAACAAAGGCCTTACGTCGGGCTAGCCGTTCAGATTCATACAGTTCAACAAATTGCGGCAGGGCCTTCAGTGCTATGAAGATCTTGCTGGTTGGGAAGTCATCTTCGCGCACTGAGTCTGCGGCGTCAGGCAGACCTAGTGCCCGCGTCAGTTTACGTGCGTGCGACTCAAGGCCCAAACTGGACAGAAACTCGAGCAGCGAAATCCGCCGGTATTGCCGAAACAGCGTGTCGAAGCTCTCCTCTCCCAGTGGCGCAAGCGAAGGCAGCAACGTGGATCGGCGTGATGCTTCTAGGTAAAGCGAGGCAATGCGACCGCCGACCCGCTCTTGGTAGGTATCGAACATACGCATCAGAGGTTGGCCTTCGCGGGACAAGAAGTAAACCTTCTTAACGCCATCCGCCTCTAACGCCTGATATAAGCGATCGACCCACCACAACAATACCCGCGCGAGCTCGGGAAACAGATCGTACCTATTTTCAGCTTCCATATTATCAGCTCGACCGAGCCTTGAAATATCTAATGCTACTCAATCGCTCGATAGATTGAACAACCAGAACGAAAGCCGTCAAAACTGCCGCAAAGTATGAATAATACAAATATCTATACTCCGCCGCCGGCGCAATAAATAAATGAGGGAGCACAAAGAAAAATGAGGAGCCAAACAAACAGAAAGTCAAGAATCGGTGACCTTTTAATTTTACATAGATAATGAGCGACGAAACAACCAGCGATGCAACGTATACCCACGAAAAAAACATGAAAGGATACTTACCCGAAGCAGCCAACAGCCAATCACTAAAAGAATTTCTAGGGATCATGTTCAAAACTCTGCCCCAGTCGTCGTGATTGCGGCACGTAAATTGCGATCATTGACGGCATGAAACAAACCGACCTTGGGCTTGATCTGAGCAACCGGCGCACCCGCAAGCAAATCCTGCTCGACGAGATGGAGCAAGTCATGCCGTGGGGCGAGTTGCTTGGATTGATCACGCCGCACGCACCTGTGGCCAAGACGGGACGCCCGCCGTTTGATCTGGCCATGATGCTGCGCATTCACTGCCTGCAGCAGTGGTTTGGCCTGTCTGACCTGGGTGCTGAGGAAGCATTGTTCGAGGTGGGCTTCTACCGAGACTTCGTTGGTATCAGTGGTACCCAGCGCATCCCTGACCGGGTCAGTATCCTGCGATTTCGTCATCTGCTCGAAGAGCACGACCTGAGCCCGAAGATTTTGCAAGTCATCAATGCCAAGCTCGCCGCCCACGGCCTGTTGCTCAAGAGTGGCACCGTGGTCGATGCCACCTTGATTGCTGCGCCAAGTTCCACAAAGAACAGCACCGGTGAGCGCGACCCGGAGATGCACCAAGTCAAGAAGGGCAACCAGTGGCACTTCGGAATGAAAGCGCACATTGGCGTAGATGCTGACTCTGGTCTGGTGCACACCGTCATCGGCACGGCAGCCCATGTCAACGACGTCACCCAGGGACACGGATTGCTGCACGGCGAAGAGTCCGTTGTGTTTGCGGATGCGGGTTACCAGGGTGCTGCCAAGCGCCCCGAAGCCACAGGCGTGAATGGTACGTTGCCATGCGACCGGGCAAGCGCAAGGCGCAAAGGTACACGCCGTGGGGTGTGATCACAGAACAGGCCGAAAAGCTCAAGGCCAGCGTGCGGGCCAAGGTGGAGCATCCATTCCGAGTCATCAAGCGTCAGTTCGGCCACGTCAAGGTTCGCTATCGCGGGCTGAAGAAAAACACGGCGCAACTCGTCACCCTGTTTGCGCTGTCCAATATCTGGATGGCCAGAAGCAGGCTTTTGCAGAGGGCGCAAGCATGAGTGCGTCTGCATACAGCCAAAGGGCTGCAACTCAGGCGAAAGGCGCCCGGATCCAGCCAAAATTCGATGCAGTTGGCCCTGGCGTTTCATCAGGCGGGACATGTTCGCTTATGCCCTATTCTCAAACTGAGTTTTGGACATGATCCTTAGGGTATTTGCAGCACCGAGAACGCTTTGAAGGCGATCTTTCTGATTGCGAAATATAAATACGACCGACAGAAAGATAGGATATGTTTTCGTGATCTAGAATATTCATATTTTCAATAACCGCCATCATGCAATAATGCAATGTATCTCAGCACGAACTCCATCTCCACCTTTTTTATTTATTGAGCAGAAAATTCGTAGCTCAATCACCGCAGCTCTCGAATATATGATACTTGAATGGATCGGTAGTTATTGACTTACCCTCGCCCCAGTATGAAGCTGAAGAATCGATGGAATTTCTCGGCCTTGATTGACCAGTCCCAGCCGCGTATAGACTCAAGGTTCTCGGCAGACAATTCTGGCAGTATCTTCGCCTGCTCCAGTAATTGGCGTAATTTAGCCTTGAGACAATCAACAGATCTCTCGTACATGATAAATTGTTGCTGCAATGGTCCAAAGGCTTGCGGCACGATGCCAACATCAGTACTAATCACCGGAACCCCGCAAGCCATAGCTTCCAAAACCGGGTTGGGTGTGCCCTCGATCTTTGACGTACAGACCAGGACGTCGATCTTGCTGTAGTAGTCCGGCATTTGATTGTGGGGAATAAATCGCTCCTGCCGATCGGCGAAGAACGGCGTCACGTTCAATCCCTCAGCCCGCAACTGCTCCAGGGCCGGCTTGAGAATGGTGTGGACCCCCTTGAAGTCTTCCAGCTCCGAGGCCCACTTGCTGTTTCCAACCCAACCAACCACCAGACCACGTTGGCCTACGCCCTGCAGGCGCTGCAGATTCTTAGGCTTGAACAAGGTCAGGTCGACGCCATCTTCCACAACGCATGTGGGCTTCGGATACCCGGGGATATCGGAGTAAATGGAGTTCAGCTTCTCCGAGCCCACCGTGTATCCGGCGACAAGGTCAGTAAACAGGTGCCGACGACCCGCCAATTCTTCCTGCTTCAGCAGAAGATGGTCATAGACGCTCGTGCTGATTTTCTTTGCCGCGATGAAGCGACGCTCGAACTCGGGATAGCTCAGCCCGAGCGATTCAACATACGAGCGATAGTAAGGGGTGCCAATCAGTGTCAGGTGTTCGCGCCAGAAGAAATGAACGATCTCGCAGTCCCGAGCCATCAAGAAGACCTGATCAATGTTGTCGATGATGTCCATCGGCACCACCATGAACTCAAAGCGATCCGAGAGATGACGCTGCAGTTGCCGGCTGATGTTCCCGAAGGCCCAGTCATCTGTGTCAATCACCAAGGCAATCTTTGGTTTTTGACCCGCGGGGCTCTTGTGCGACAAAGCGACTGGTGCATGCAAAACATCGGCTGACCCTAGCTCCAATTCCTTGTGCCTGGATTCGAGCCAATGGTCCACCGCATCGCTCCAGATCTTGAAGCCATGCTTCGCTTCCAGATGCAGCGCAGACTTGTGAAGGATATTGCGCGAGAAACGCTCCTTTTCGTAGTCCCGATCGGCGTCCGAAGCCGGTTTGGGATGATCGTGCACCAGTGCGCAGCAGCCTGATGCGCCGACCTTATAACCCTGCTGAAAAAGACGGATCGAAAAATCGATGTCCTCGAAGCCGACGAACATCGCCTCATCGTAGCCCCCCACCTTCTCGAAGGTGGCTCGGTTCAATATGCAGGCACCGCCGAACAGAAAAGTCGCCAGGAATGGCGGTGCCTTCGAATCCTCCATCGCCCTCTGCCTGCACGCACTGCCGGCGCCTATGTGAAGCTCACCATCCTCGTAAGAGACATAGAGATGGCCTCCGCGCGCGAAGATAGTCTTGCCGTCCGGGTCCAGTAGCGGCAGACTCATGAAGTGACAGCCCAACAGAGCCAAATCTTGCTGGAACTGAGGCAACGGATTGAACAGGAAGTAGATGTCATTGTCCAGGCACATCAACCAGTCGGTCCGCACATGCGGAATCGTCCGGTTGCGTCCCCCGGCGACGCCGTAGTTTTGCCCGAGTTCGACGATGCGCGTTTTGTAAGAAACCGATGCGCAGACAGCCCGCAGGTAGCTCAGCTCAGTGGCGCTTGATCCGTTGTCAATGATCAGCACTTCACCGGCAAAGGCGGGAATATGGTCCTGGATGGAGCGGAGCAACTTTTCGGATAAGGTGGCCCGATTCATCGACAGAAACGTGATGGTCAGATTGGAACCATCGCGACCGATGTTGGGACCAGACTCTTTCCAGGCATCCTGCGCCAGCAGCGTGTGAGCCTTGTCAAGGACGTAGCCACCCTGCGATAAGCCAGCAATCAAGTCCAAGGCATGCACTGACATCACGTGCCCTTCCGACTGCGGAAAAATCTTACGATTTTGACTACCAGGGAGCGCAGGGACGGGGGGATAAGTCGCGTGATACGCACGTATCGGTAGTAACCAATACGATATGTATCCATTTCCGCCTGGAGCCTGATCAGCGCTTCTATGGTCGTAGCACACTCAGCTTGGGAGGCATGCCATCGCAGACCGAGCCTGCGCCGCTCTCTCAGCGCGGACTGAAGGTCATGGGTGACGGCCGCCAGCGATGCTCGGCTGGCCTCCAAGGCCCTGCGCAGTTCAGCAGCTTCGACCTTGTGCCGGTCCTCCTGTGCCACAACCATCGTTGCATAGTCGTCCATTGACAAAGGAAACACCGCCACGCCCGTGGTCCAGGATGGAGCATTCCAGACGCCAACAAAGTAGCTGCACTGAGACTCGGTGGTGGCCAGATCGCGCTCACCGCTGACAAGGTAGGCCCCCGGCGCATCCATATATGACATCCAACTACCGGGTACCGAACGATACGCATCCTGGGAGGGCAGCGGAGTCGAGCCGAACCCAAACACGCCTGTTCCTACACTCCAACGCACGTTAGTACCTAGCACCCCTGTGCAAAGGGCTTGGAACTCCTCCAATCGGTACTTACGCCGGTGATACGGGTTAGCCTGATGCTCTTCCGGATAGTACCAGTGATCATTCGGACAGCTGAGAATGATGACACCGCCGGGCTTGGTGACACGCTTTAGCGCTGTAAGGAAGGATTCCGGATCAGCAAGATGTTCGATGGTCTCCACCGAAATGACAACGTCAAACTCGCCCTCCAAAAACAGGGTTGCCAGATCCGCTGCATCGGCCGCTTTGAACTCTACGCCCTCACCGCCAAATAACTGCGCGGCCCGCGCGATGGAATCCGAGGACGCATCCACTCCAACGACATGCTCCGCGCCGGCTTGCTTCAAAAGATAACTGCCATAGCCCTCGCCGCAGGCGATGTCCAGAACGCGTTTACCTTTGACAAGACTCTTGCCTATGGCGTAGCGCGCAAAATGAATCGCAGCCTCGATGTTGGCCCGCTCAGGCGCCACTGATATATTAAGTTGTTCCACGCTAGTTACCTGTTACCTTCTAATTCAACCAGTTCAAACCGCCAACGCCGCGGCAGGTTGATCATTCCCACCGCCCGGAATTCGTCCCGCACCCGGAAAGAACAGACCCCTTTTGCCTCAGCATATGTCACGAATCCGACGTGGTCATTGATGGCAACGCGCCACTTGTATTGACCGCTAAGCAGCGGAAAATCGGGAAAATCGATAACGACGCGCCCTTTTCCCACCCCGTGATGAGGCTGCATGCCATCCATCAACGTGGTCGTGCCGC
>Ga0255346_1007101_pt1 | contig 10626 bp, 11 predicted proteins | sample wastewater_treat_FD_194410 | JGI IMG/M metagenome (GOLD analysis project Ga0255346, IMG submission 194410) | Wastewater microbial communities from Lulu Island WWTP, Vancouver, Canada - plant22 | ecosystem: Engineered > WWTP > Wastewater > Unclassified | place: Canada: Vancouver, British Columbia... | reverse complement strand
CCCAACTGTCACGCTTTTTGCTACCGCCGCTTGCCGCCTAATAGGCCTATTAGCCGGACATTACCCCGCCAGCCTCTTCGCCTCCGGCACTCCCTCGCATCCCGAGCCGCAACCGGCCGGGCGCTCACTCGGCTTCCGCATAACAAAGTTCATGCGGAAACTTGCGGGCTGCTCTGCAATTTTCGCAACTTTCTACCCTAACGATACCAACTCTGATCATGGCGGCACTCGATTCTGAAATTATCCGGCCACCCCTTCCGATCGAGTCCGACACCAGCTGTTTCTTTGTCGGGAATATTTTGAGGTTAGTACTAATACTATTTTTCAATAGTACCGTGCATAAAACTCAATAGTAATATAATTTTAACTTAGTCCTAGAACGCTTATAAACAAAGGCTTGACGCGGGTTAATATTTTAGATATTATGGGGGTGACGATAAAAATCTTGCCCAAAATGAGTATTAATTTTTTCGCCAAGGGGAGCTTTTTGTCAAAATTTATCATTAGCGGAGGAGATTTAATGAACTCAAATTATCTATCTCAAAAAAATAAAGCATTGAAAAGCCGGCATTATATCTTAAAGACTAATCTGCCGAATTATTTTTTCAATTTCAGACCTAACGTAGTAAAACAGTATTTTCGGGATTACGGTGAAAATTTCATGTTGATTTGCTGGAAAGACAAATCAAAACTAGATGCTTACTTTATTCCATATAAGGAAGCAAAAAGAATTTTCTGTTCCGAAAACTTGACTACTCAAAACAATACAAAATCTGAACGTTGGCTAGGCACTATTAATGGCCACATTCTAAGTTTAGGCGGCAATAAGCTTCTTGATGTTGAAAAACACTTTAATCGAATAACTTCCTATGAAGCTCTGGTGGGAAAATAATAATCCAGTTAAGATTTTCAATTGTGTTTTTGGAAGCCATCACATAGGATAATGCCTATAAAATTTCTAGGGGGGAACATGAGAAACCATAAACTCATTCTTTTTTCGGGAATTGCGGTTCTTTGTTTATTTGTTTCCATTTCAATTGTTTATGCTGGCGACAATTATATTGAAACTCTAAAAGAGCTTACCGCACTGAAGACTCAAGGCAAAATCACAGAACAAGAGTTTGCATCTCAAAAAAAATTGTTGAAACAAAAGCTTTTTGTTTTTACACAAGAAGCAACAGAAACAGATGAATCTGTTTCTGTTGCTTCTATTTCGAATATTCCTGATTTGACTCAATTATTTAGCCAGATATCCCAGCCATCTCTCAATGAAATACAGCAAGCTGTCAAAAATGGCTCAAATGTTAACAGCGTTGATAGTTCCGGAGACTCCGTCTTGATGATTGCGGCTGCAAATTGTAATGACCCTGAAATAATAAGATTTCTTGTAAAAAATGGCGCTGATGTTAATGCTATAAACAAAGATTTTCTGCGATCTGTTTTAGACCAGGCTGATTGCAATTCTAATCCCACAATAAAAAAACTATTGCTTGAATTGGGTGCTACAAACCTAAAAATAGAAGCTCTGAAGGCAAAACAAGAGCAGGCGAAAGAAGGAAGTCGAGCAAATCAATCTGGTTATACAAATTGGGAAAAAAGAGCTGCAATAAGAGCCGCTTTAATAGCACAATATGAAAAAGCCGGGTTATCTGCCAGTGAAGCTGATAGGCATCTTCAGAGTATCGGACGCGATCCATTAAGTGAGTCTGATATGCCTGACTCTGTAGTTGATAACATGTTTAACGATTTAAATAGCAGGTAGTCATCACGCCACTCCGCCTTAAAAGCGAGGCCGTGATTTCGTCTTGGTCGTTTTGTCATGATGCTCCTGTTCTTATATTTTTATTGCTTCATCACTTTCGGCTTGACCAATTTTTTCAGACCACCGCTGAAAAGGAAACCAATATGACAAAAAAATTTAATGCGGATGATCGTTTAGAGCTGATACAAAAAATTTCTCAAAATCTAAACATAACCTTAAAAAGTGTTAACAGTGCTTATAAAAAGCTCTATACAGACGAAAATGGCAGCACATATTGCATTTTCAATGGTGGTCAGTGGCACAGCATCTATGATTCAATGTTTCGAGAACTGATTTCACGCCAGGGTAAAGATATGTTTATCATCTTAGGCGCATTAGATAAACAAAACAATGTTAAGGTCTACAAAGGAGCATTTCACAGGAATCTCATCCCCGAACTGCCAGAACAGCCAGAAAAAGGTAAACAGTATTATTTAAACTTTAAAATTTCCGGCGATGAGGCAACACTAGACCAACACCCAGAACAAAAACTTATAAAGATTTTTGAATATAAGCCTTCTGGGGATTTTATCAACAGTAATTCTTCTGGGGAGTCAGAAGAAAATGTAGAAATTAGTAATATTAAAAGCAAAAAAAAGCCACACCCACACAAAGATAAAAAGAAAAACATCCTTTTACAAGAGTCGGTAAGCGTCGGGGAATCATTTGTTGGAAAAGTTGGAAAAGAGGGTGCCTTTGATATCCGCAAATGCATAGATTCTGCTTTGTGGCTTGAAGGTTATTTGGATGATGACGACATCCGCTTTAAACTTAGGGTAATGGCTTTTGAGAAACTGGAATTTGATAATGACACTTTGGGCGATGATCTGGAATTTGATTTTTCAGATGGTGTTCTTTGGTTGTTAGTCTTACAAATAGTCAATTTAACGAAGACCACGATAAATTGTGATGACATAAAAAGAAATTTAAGAATTGTAGACTCTGATGATTTTTGCTTTGAACTTGTTGAAGACAGAGAGCTTTGTAGTGATTCCGAGTTTGCGACCAAAGTAAAGCTTAAAAGATTTTATTATGGAGAATTGACGCCAAAATTGACAGCTACAGGTAGTTTGTTGTTTTTGCTTCCGAATGAAGACACAAACTATTTTATAAGTTTGGAGTCGGGTAGTTTAAAGGTTTTATGATTTGATTCAACTGTTTTTGTTGTCAGGGCTGGTGCTTGTTTTAGAAATTTCTATGCGAATTTGATTTAGTTGTATTTCATTATTGGCAATTGTCTTTTCTAGCGCCACCAAAGCCTCTTCTTCTCTAGCAATAGCTTCCTTGAGTTCATCGATTTTTATTACAATTAGCTTTGTTCTTTTTGGCTTGTTTTCCCAGGCTTCTAACTTTTTTTTGTGAACTCCAATAGCAGACTGTATTTTTCTAGCTTGTTTGCTAGTCTCATTGATTGCAAATGTTCGATCATGACTGGCCTTTATTAGTTTTTTGAGTGTATCAGAACGTTCTTGTGCTTTTGAAATTTTGGCTTCTTGATCCTTGTTTAATTGCTCGAAATCTTGCTTTATGGCTTTAAGAACTGCCTCTCCATCTTTACCTTCGGCAATATCATCGATGGCTTTCATGACCTTTTCAAACATTTTTGTTATTCCGCTTAAATCCATTTTTGCCATATTTTATCTCCACACAACTCAGCAGTATTCGGAGCATGTTAACATATCATTGAGTATCAAGCGTTGGTTAATTGTGTCCTTTCGGCAAGGTTTCTTGAAGAGTTGGTATTTATATGATTTTGCTGTCAGCAAGTCGGTGGTATTCCAGTTTTAATGGGTGTTATGTGCTACCCTCTGGAACATTTATTAATGTACGCCGCAGCAATCACGGCCAACCGTGAAGCAGAAAATGAATCCAGCGGTTTTCCCTGGTCTGCTACGGCGACGCTCCAACGCTTTTGAGGGTGTTTTTATAGTTCCATGGAAGCCATAGTTGCGGGTTTTTGGCAGCATGCTTTGAGTTTTTTTGCAGTGTTATAAGATATTGGCTATGGAAAATATTGCTTTGCAAAAGCTTGTCGCAATCAACGCCAGTAAGCCTGTTCAGCAAACTTTGGAAATGGCTGCGTAATTTTGACTGTTCTCAAACTACAATAGTCGATAAAGGACAAAAACATGAAGAAAACCGCTTCTAACGATAATCTTGTAACTAAAATGGAAATAGTCAGAGACCTGGCAAAGAAATCCAAACTCACTCATTCAGTAGCCAAAGACATTCTTAACAATCTGCTGGACATCATCGAGCGAAATTTGAAAAAGGAAAAACGCCTGCAGATCATCGGTTTCGGTTCATTTTATACAAAACTGAGATCGGCCAGAACCGCTATCAATCCCAACACCCGCAAACCAGTCCAGGTTCCGGAAAAGAAGCTTGTTAAGTTCGCTCCAGGCAAAGCCTTGCGCGAAGCAGTAAACAAAAAATAACCAGATTTATGAAGACAAGAGAAGCAGGCCGGGAAAGTGAAACCGGTGCTTGAGGGAACGCGGCCCACGTCCTGTTGACCTGGCCAACACTCCGGCAGCTTTGCCGCCTTCGCTTTTGGCCAGGTCTCGGAAAGCCCTTCGGGCTTCCGCAGGAGCGTGCAATGTCCTGCCTGCCGGTGCCCGGTCTCAGCCTTTGTCATTTATTGTCATCGGCTGGCGCTTTTTCTGTTCGCCTTACTGTCGGTCGCCCCGGCAGTCCGGACATTGGGGCCGCTGTCCGTTTCGCAGTGACTTTCGTTGCGATCCGGCGCAGAAACAGCAGGCCGCACCCGGAGCCGCTTGCTGGAAGAAAAAGATCGGCGACCAGTCAGAGCCCTGGCCGCCTCCAGTCTGTTGCGCCGCCGCGACCCCGGAGCCAGGTTCAGCGGACGCCGCTCTTTAGGACAGTTTAGATCCCCCGCCCACCCAGGGCTGCGCCAACGGTGTTACACAAAGTCCGGGCGGTTGTTCAGCCGGCAGAGCCGTCTGAACACGTCTTCTCATTACCCCCGACAAGCTCCGGGCGGCGCTGTAATGCCTGGTTTCGCTGCCGCAAAACCAGGCACCGGGCAAACCGTTCGCGCAATTATCGCGCCGGCCTCGTGCCGTCACGATAATTGCAATGCTCACTGTCTGATAATCCGCGGTTTATCCGACTTTCCCCTTTACATCGCCCCTCTCCGGCCTCTGCCTGCCGGGAACCCGGCAGGTTCGGCTTTACATAACAAAACGTTATGCAAACTTGCCAGGGGTAATGATGAGCCGCACGCCGCTAACGCGGCTACCGCCCTAAAAAGGCACACAGCCCGCGTCCTGTCGAGGTGCCAGGGCTCCGGCAGCTTCGCCGCCTCCACACCTGCCACCTCCCGGAAAGCCCTTCGGGCTTCCGCAGGTCGCTGCAATGTCCAGCTGACCCGGCCAGGTCTCTGCTGTTGTCATTTATTGTCATCCTTCCGAGTTTTTGCGCATCACTGTCTCAGTCGCCGCGTCATCTGGACATTGTGGCCGTGTGCCAAACAGTATTGAACAAATTGCCGGCAATCAGCGGCAGGCGCAATCCCTCCCACCGGCCCCCAGGGGCCTCCTAATAAAGTCATCAATAAAAAAGGTTTGCGCTATTCGCGAATTGCGAATATAATCTAAATATGCTGAAACCACAAGATGTTGTTATTGTCCTGAAACTTGCCGCGAAAAATGCGGCGGGTTTGCCATGGAACTTCGCCTCTTTGGCTAAAGAGCTTTTTATGAGTTCATCAGAAGTTCATGCAGGGTTTAAAAGAGCAGTAAAAGCATCTTTGATAAACCCTAACAATCGAGAGCCAAATTTAGTTGCTTTATACGAATTTTTAGCTCATGGCCTGCGTTACGTTTTTCCGCCTGAACGCGGCGAGATTACCAGAGGTATGCCAACCGCTCACGCAGCAGGTCCGCTTAAAAGAAGCTTGATCGATGACAATGATATGCCTCCGGTATGGCCTTACGCAAAAGGGAACATTCGCGGCCAAGCATTCTTGCCGCTGTACAGGTCCGTCCCAAAAGCTGCAGAACTAGATGCAAAACTCTATGATCTGCTGACTTTGGTTGATGCAGTCAGAGGCGGCAGAGCTCGTGAAAGAAATATTGCCACCAAAGAATTACAGAATCTGTTAGGGGTTAATTAATGCCTTTGTCTGCGAATGAAGAAATGCTGCTCATTGTGGCCAAAAGTTTGCCGCCAGAATTGAAAGATCATGTTGTTTTTCTCGGCGGCTCTGTTGTTTCTCTTTTGATTACTGATCAGGCTTTTTCAGGCATTAGACCAACCAGAGACGTAGACATGATTGTTGATGCTTCCAACCGCAGCAGCTTTCATACAATCGAAGAATCTTTAAGAACCGCCGGTTTTCGTCAGGTTCTGGACGATGAACCGCCTGTCATTTGCCGTTGGCGCGTTAATTCTGTAATTGTAGATCTTATGCCTTGCGACGAATCAATACTTGGTTTCTCAAATAAGTGGTATAAAGAAGCGGTTAAAAATTTCACTGTTGTGAATCTTGCCGGCACAGATGTCAGAATAGTTTCAGCGCCATACTTTATTGCAACAAAAATTGAAGCCTTTCTTGACCGTGGAAACAATGATTTTCTTGGCAGCTCTGACCTTGAAGATATAATAACAATCCTGGATGGCCGCTCAGAAATCGTTTCCGAAATCAAAGCCACTGACAAAAAATTACAGACCTATATTTCCAAAAACTTTTCCGACTGGCTTCAGAACAAAGATTTTATCAACGCCCTGCCAGGGCTTATCGCTCCAGACATGGCTAGTCAAGATCGTTTCAAAGAACTTCTTGATAGAATGAATTTTTGCTTATTATAAGTATAAAAGCCATTGTTTAATAGATGATGAGAAGAGAGGTAACTGATGTTAAATACGATTATTCTTGAAAAAATAGGTTCTATGGATGATCAAGAAATTATCGAAGCTCTCAATGAGATACAAACTCTTAAAGATATTTCGTTTGAAGAAGCTCTGACTTTATATCAGATAATAGAATCATATTTTGAAGCAGATAACGAAGAAATTGTATCTAAAACTGTTGATGCCGTTAATTATTTGTCGAGTCTTCACCCTGAATTAAAAAATTGCGTAAAGATTGTGCCTTTATCCAGGCAAATGGAAAATAAATCTTCATCAGTATCAATAATAGATCCAGTTCCATCAGACAACAATTTGAGTAAAGGCTTTACATTCAACTTGCTCGGTCTTTTTTCTTCGACCAAGTATTCAGCGTTGTTTTTCTATTCCGTTATTGGTTTACTGATTATTTGCATCAGTGGGGTTTTGTTTTATGCAAATAACCATTTCTCTCAAAAAACTCCTCCTTTGATTTTGCCCGCTTCTTCAGGAATCTCTTCTACGTCTTCTACAGGGCCAGCCATGTCTGATCAAGCTACATGCAAACCATTTAATGATGATTCGATCAGTGGTATTTTCCCTCCAGCGCCAACCGACTCAATCGAATTAGCTTTCGTAAGTTGTGCTTCTATTCCTTTTAAAAGGTATCTTACTTCATCGTATGATGACTCAAAGATATTGGAAAAAACTTTTACTGAAAAATTTAAAGTTCCATTAAAAAATATCCCTTTAGCTCGAAAGGAGTTCGAAAAAACAAAAGAATTCGAAGAGAGGAAAAAGAAAGCGCTTGAGTTAACACTCGCTGCAATTCAAAAAAATGAATACTCGATTACTAGGCTTCTAGATAAAGGCAAATATGATCCCGATACTGAAATATTGGCCATAAAGCAATACTTTTCAGGATTGGAGCCAGACATTTTCGTTAGAATTGAAATTCCTGAAGAATGCAAATTAGTAAAAGCCACGACCCGATATGATCTTAACAAACCCAGTTCTAGGGACTCGGCCCGATATTTTCCAGAATTTCAAGGTCTAAACGATCCCCCGACGGCTATCTCACGCAGTATTCTTAATATTGAAATTCCGATGGATTGCGAAACTGCGAAGAAAGTACTTTCAGAAACTAGGTTCCTTCGAATCACATTTTCAGTTTCTTTTATTCCGGATTTTTCTGTATTTGCTGATCCATCATGGGGGTTTAGTAAAAGCAACATGACAATTACCGATACAAAAGTTACAGCAAAACTGCTGATCTTTAATGTTCGTAAAGTCGAATTGTTTTCTTTAGAACAAAGGGCCTGCATTTTTCAATTTCCTACTTCGCAACAGAGTGCATCGCCTTTAGAAGATGCAGTTCAACCTAGTTTTTCCGGTAGTTCTTCCGAAAAGACACTTGTCGACTCAATTGTAGCAAAGGATTATTCCTCTTTCCTTCAGCAAATTGCAAATAAACCTAAGTTCATTTTCTCACTTGACAAAACAGGGAAGAACCTTTTTCACTACCTTGCGGTAAATGGGAATGCTGAGACCATTATTGCGGCAATGACTAAATGTGCAAACAGCAAAGAGGCTGTTAACGCATACATGAACGCGGATTACGGCCCAACCCCATTGTGTGTCGCCTGCGAAAACGAAAATTTTGCTGGAGCCAATGCACTTCTTGATATAGGCGCAGATCCAAACCTTTTTTATGGCCTAGGTGATGTTGAGATTTCTCCTCTTTCTATCGCCATAGAAAAAGGAAACAAAGCCTTTGTTTCAAAATTATTGGAGAAGAAAGCAAAACCTGATTTTAACTCTCTTATTGGAGCCATTCGCTCAAATCAAAGGGATATAGTGGAATTGTTTCTATTATCTGGCCTGGATATTAATTCAATGGACGAATATCGTTCGCCTTTAAATTCTGCAATAAAATGCAAAAATTCTGATATGATAATGTTTCTCGTCTCCAAGAGAGCTGACATCAACAAGTTTCCGGATATTGATCCTTCTCCTCTTTTCCTAGCCATAGAGAACGGACTGGATGATATAGCCTTTCTATTTATCGAAAAAGGAGCAGACATAAACTTTACCTCGTTTGCTTCAAACGGTGAAACTCCCTTACATTTAACGGTAAAAATGGCAAACTATAGGTTAATGAAAAAACTGCTACAACATGGGGCCAGAAAAGACTTGAAAGATAATAAGCAACAGACGCCTTTTGACCTTGCAAAGAACATTGGCGATCAAAGAGCAATGGCCATCCTGTTGGGGAGCAAAAAATAATTACCAACCTTACTAATGTGGTACACTGCGCAAAAATGGTTCACCTATTGAACTTCCTTGTTTTTTCATAATTGTCCATTTTACGTTGGTTGCTAACTAGATTCATTGAGAGTATCATTTCTGTATTATTTTTAAACATAGGAGAGGAAATGTGGCTTCAACAAAAGTAAGAATGGGTAACGATGAGTTTATCCTCTATATTAGAAAAAATTTTGAACATTGCCCGCATTCAAACGATTTTCTTGGCAGAAAAATCTGGGAATGGTTGCGGGATAATCCAAATGCCGCTGCTTCTAAGGTAGAGCCGGACAGACCTTGTTATTGGGGCGACCAAGGCGGTTTTATTTCTGAGAACAAACTCCCAAAAACGGCAACTCAATTTGAATTTAATGCGGCTATTTTGCCAGACTTAATTAGATTTCTTGGCTCTATGGGGGGCGAATAAATGTTTCGTAAATTTATAATACATGTGATATTTTTTGTTCTCTGTCTTTTAGCAAACCCAGTAGAAGCAAGACTAGGTGAAAGTCTTGACCAATTGCAGGCTCGATTTGGTCAGTTAAAACAGGTGGCGGTTGATCCCTCGCTTATCAGTTTCCGCCTATACATTCAAGAGCAATTGGTGAAGTTAACCCCATTTGCCGTATTTAAGGAGGATGGCTATTCTTTAGATACTTTGGTTGCGCTAGATGAAAATAATGTATGTCGAGGAATTTGGTATATTAATGTAGGCGATCAAATTAAAGACATGCTTTCTAAAAACCTAGAGGGGTGTACTTCATGGTCGCCTTTAGAGAATGTCGCGAACGACCAATCATATGAGAATTTCAAAAAATTTGCAAAAAATCCATGGGTCTTATTGGGTTATAATCCCTTTTCTACTAGTCTGCTTTATTGGATTAGAAATGATGGGGCTGTTGCAATATGCGAAGTGTATAATGGGAAGTCGAGCTTAAGAATATTTTCATCAAAATGCTTTGCCGATCCTAAAATACCAGAGAAATATTCGTCTATCTTGCAACAAGTGAAAACAACAGAAATGCAGCAAGACGCTTTAGAAAAAAGTCGTAAAGATAGATATTAAAGCTAGGGGAAGTCAGGTTGTCTCTCAATTTCTAAAAGCCTTGTGTCTCAGAAAAGGGGCTAGCGAATCTTCTCAGCCCGTTCGCGCCCCCGTGGGCCGTTTCAGCTTTTCTGCTTTGCGCCAAAAACAGACACTTTTACCACCAGTGGTTTTGAAGGCATTCCAGCCGGTCACACAAGCCGCCCACCAGCCATATTTTTTAAAATAATCGAAAAATAACTGTTTTGGTGCCTCTTTCCGCCAACCGGCTTTCTATCACATGCGCCGAAACAGCCAAACACACCCTCTGGGCTCACCACAGGGGAAACCGCTTAATATCTCTTCCGCAAATCCTTTCCCCGCTGCACCGCCCGTCGAATCTGTAAAATACCGACTGTCGCGGAAAAGTAAAGGCCTCCACCCCGGCCGGCTAAGTCGCCGGCCGGGTCCCCGCCTTGACTTTCCCACGCCAGCCCGGTTGCCTGGGGTCATCGACGGGCGGCTCCGCAGGGGAAAAAGATTTTGTGGCCAGAGTATTTTGCCGTGACGGCAAACCACCAAAAACCTTTTCAACAGCAGAAAATATCACTTTACAATGACAATAAATTACATATATTATTACTAG
>Ga0255346_1007093_pt1 | contig 10640 bp, 13 predicted proteins | sample wastewater_treat_FD_194410 | JGI IMG/M metagenome (GOLD analysis project Ga0255346, IMG submission 194410) | Wastewater microbial communities from Lulu Island WWTP, Vancouver, Canada - plant22 | ecosystem: Engineered > WWTP > Wastewater > Unclassified | place: Canada: Vancouver, British Columbia... | reverse complement strand
GCAGATTGAGCGATGGTCTGCTGATGCCGTGAGAGTCCTGGGTATGTACGACTCGGCCCGCGTCCGGGTGCGAGATCTTCCGTTTGCCGAGAAGGTGAACTTCGAAGGATTGCGCAACGGGGTCGACCCATCGCTCCTGGCAGCAGTGATGTCGCAGAGCAGCGGGTTTCAGACAGATGCGGTGTCATGGAGCGGAGCGCGCGGCCTCATGCAGGTGATGCCGGCGGTGTGGACAGAGTTCATGCCTGAGGCAGAGTGCCGAGGCGACCATGCACCGCCTGCGTGCTCCGAAGTGTGCATTTACAGCGTAGACGCCAATCTGCGTGTGGGCGCCGCCTATTTGCGCTGGCTGATAGATGCGAACCAAGGCGACGTAGTGGCTGCGCTGGCGGCGTACAGCGCAGGCCAACTAGCCCGCAACGGCGACGACGGCGGGCCGGATGGTCGCGGCGAAACGCCGAGTCCGAGTCCAGCCGATCGACCCCAGGGTTACGTCAGGAGCATCATACAGGCGTGGGTCAACTACCGCGGTGAGCAGGGACGTATTTGGGCTGAGCAAGTAGTCGCGGCGAGGTCAGTTCGCGCATGGGCAGGATGGGCAGCAATTGTGCTCCTGTGCCTACTGGCTGTGTGGGCTGCCGTGAGATACCCCAACATCGAGCGACCGTCAGAGCCGGGCGATCAAGCATTGAGCCGACAGCCAGAGCAGAGGGAGGAGTGCGCCGGTGGAGACCCTTGCGTGGCAACTGCGGGCGATGCTCGCGTCTCTGGCAGCGGGAATGCTGACGGGGCTGATCTTTGACATCTCCACATTCTTCAGGAGGCTGACAGGTTCAGGGCGGTTTGCGACGGCCTGCGCCGACCTGTTTTTCTGGCTGTTTTCGGCTGCGATGGCATTCGCCATGCTGATGCACGCCAATCGCGGAGAGGTCCGCGTGTTTGTGATAGCAGGGATAGCGGGGGGGTTCTGGGTTTACTCTTCAACTATCAGGCATGGTGTGTTTCCTGTTCTGCTGTGGTGTGAGTCTGCAATACGGAGAACTGGGCACTGGGCGATGCGTAGCTCCAGGTTGGGACGCAGAGCTGCCTGCGGAATGAGTCGCGCAGTTCAGAAGGGATTTCTGAAAACGCGGCGAACACTATCGCAGTTACACAGCCCAAAACCCCGATCCGGTCAGGGCGGCCGAGACGGGTGACGGGCTTATACTGCGAAGGAGGCCGCCGTATGTCTTCGAAGCTCACTGTTGCGCTTGCGGTGTTGCTCACAGTGTGCGTCGGACTGACGTACATTGGTGGGCGGATGAGGCGCGCGGCTCTAGAGCGTGAGACAGCGCAGTTGCTCGAGGAGTGTAGGGGGTGGGAGCTTAGGCTTGATGAGCTCAGGAAGGAGATCGACGCGGCCGGCACCGATGAGTACGTGGAAAGGGCCGCTCGAGAGAAACTTGGCCTTGTCAAGCCGGGGGAGACTCTCTTCATAGTCACTCAGCCCGATGCGAGCGGGTTCGTCCCAGTGCAGAAGCGCCCGGGGAAAACCATAGAGATCAACGACTGAAACTGGGTTGCAAATCGTGTTCCAATCGTGTTCCATTGATTGACACTACACCAAGCGCTCGTGTATAATGAGAACAACACTGGTCGGGGTGAAATCCCGGATCATTAAAACAGGAGGATCTGTCTTAGCATGTCGCCAATTGAGGTCGGCTCAGTTTTGGAAGGCCGCGTCACAGGAATCACCAGATTCGGGGCGTTCATCGATATTGGTGAAGGGAGGACGGGCCTTGTCCACATTTCTGAGATAGCCGACGCTTTTGTTCATGATGTCAATGACTACCTGAAGCAAAATGACGTAGTAAGAGTTAAGGTCATAGCCGTTGAAAGCGGTAAAGTCGGGCTTTCAATTAAGCAGGCGGATCCCAACTACCTAGCTCAGAGGGCTCGCCGCGACCGGGCGTATCAGCAGTCCTTTGAAGACAAACTCACCAAGTTCCTGAAAGACAGCGAAGAACGCCATCAGGACCTCAAGCGCAACCAGGATTCCAAGCGTGGAGGCAGAGGAACCCGTCTTTCCAGAATGGTGTGAGAACTGGCATCGATATGGTCGCAGCACTCCCTGAGACGGAGTGCTTTTCTATTGGCCGCGACTGTGGAGCGACAAGACAGGAGGAAGGGGAGGACTGCTCGGATGATCAGCAAAGCGTGGGATCGGGCTGAGGCTATCGACCTGGCAGTAGCCGCGAGGCAGCTGGGCAGGCCTCTTGCCGGCAGGGTTATGGCCGTGGCTAAGCGCTGTTCATATGGGCAACCGCAGGTGCTGGTCACCTACCCATTGCTGGAGGCCACGGAGCACAACACGGCGGAGCATGCTGGCGACGCCGGGCCATGCTGTGAACCGACCCCTGGCGTTGCGCCGAGATGCGCCCCGTTCCCCACAGTCTTCTGGCTTACGTGCCCCCATCTGCGGAGCGCGGTGGCAACTCTTGAAAGCCGAGGCATGATAGAGGACGTTCGGTGCAGGATACGCGAGGATGCGGAGTTCAGGCAGGAGTACGAAGACGCCAATACCAGATACGCTTCGCAACGAATGGGGTTGCTGGATGCCGCGGATCGGGCTGGACTGCACATTGACGCGCAGAAGGACGGACCGGGCGCGGGTATGCTGCGCGTGATTGAAGAATCTGGGGTGGGCGGCGCTGCGGACTGGACGGGTGTGAAATGCCTGCATATGAATGTAGCCGACTTTATGGCCGGCAATGCCAACCCAGTAGGAGAGCTGTGTGTGCGGCGACTGACCGAGGGTGGCTCAGGGCCCGGACTCGAGTGTTCCGATGGTCGGTGCGTGCCGGAGAGGGGTCGAGGGGCCGAGACGGTAGGTCCGGGAACTCGCCGGCGTTGAGCTTCGGAGAGTGCCATTACACGTGTGTTCCCGACGGGTGCGTAGCGTGGTCGGTTGTGAGGTGGTATACTCTTGACAGATACAGTGCATCGATGCCGGAGTGGCGGAATGGCAGACGCAGGGGACTTAAAATCCTTTGCTCGATGAGGGCGTGCGGGTTCGAATCCCGCCTCCGGCACCAGCTAGAAAGGTTACGGCCGCGGTTGTATAAGCCGCGACCGTATGCGTTTTGCCACGGTTTTGCCACGGAACGCAAAATGGCGATACAAAAGGCCAGCTAGGAGCCGTGCAACTCCGACGCATTTTCGGGGGTTTTGCGGGCGCGTCTCGCCGCTCTCCGGAGGCGTCGGTTGATTCGTTCGACGGGCGCCCGCTGCATCCTGACGGTCGCATGGGTGTACGTGCGCATGGTGAAAGCAGGGTCGGCATGGCCGAGGCGTTCGGCGATGGTCCGCGGGTCCGTGTTGTCCGCGTCTAGCATCGTCCCGTGGCTATGCCGAAGGTCGTGGAATCTCATCGGGGCGAGCCCCGCCTTGCGGCATATCCGACGCACGAGCTTAGGCATGGCGGTCGGCGGCAGGAAAGTGCCGTCTGGCCTGCAGAACACGAGCCCGGTGTCGCGGTAATCCGCGCCAGCCGCCAGCTTCTCGGCGGCCTGGGCTCGGCGGTGACGCCTGAGGGCCTCCACCGTCCTGTCGGGCAGCAGGATAGTGCGTCGTCCGGCTTTGCTCTTGGTGCGACCCACGAACACCGGCATGCCCGGCACATCCTTCAGGGCTTTTGCCACGTAGGCTGTGCACCTGTCCAGGTCGACGTCGCCCCATGTCAATGCCAGCAGCTCACCCTCCCGCAGCCCGGTAAACAGGGCCATCTCGAACAGGGCGTAGAGGCGATGCCCCTGGGCAGCCTCGAGGAAACGCTCGGCCTGGTCGTCGTCAACGACTACCGGTTCGAAGTCGGCCATTTGCGGCGGCGCCGTAGCCTTGGCCGGGTTGACTGTGATGTAACCGAGCTTGATTGCTCGCTCAAGGGCGGCCCGTAGCACACGATGGCATCGGTTCACCGTGGACGGAGAAATGGTCGTCTTGGATTTCTGCTTGTCCTTGCGTTGGCCCTCGCCCAGCATGTCGGCGTACATTCGCTGGATCTGCCCCGCGCTCAGCTTGCGAAGGCGTACGCCTCCGATGGCGGGCTTTAGGCGCAGGCGGACCATCTGCTCGTAGTTGGCGTACGTGCTGGGCTCGCGCACGGGTTTGACGAAGTCGGCTAGCCACATATCAAGCCATTCGCCTACAGTCAGGGCTCCTGGTCGCGCTACGGCCCCGCGCCCATACTGCGCTCGCAGTCGCGCCTCCTCGTCCTCCGCCTCGCGGTCGCCGCCGACGAAGGTGAAATACTCGTATCGCTCCTTGCCGCGGTCCGCGCCTATGTAAATCCTGATCTCCCAGCGGCCAGGCGACCTCTCGCGTTTCGACATGCTTGCCCCCTCCCTCTCAGCGTATGCCCGCCTGCATCGTCACGCACAACCCGTCCTCCAGGCGTGCAGTCGAGACCCCGAGCCGCATGCCACGGCTCCTTGCCAGCCGCGCGCGCCTACGAGATCCACCGCAGCCCGTCCGTCAATCCAGCGAGATCGGGACTGCCCGAGCGGTTCAGCTTGTGCACACGGCACGCCCCACAGCCGGTTGTCTCGCTTGGCGCTCGAACCATCTAGAGAACTTCGCGATACACCAGAATCGGCGACATGGTGAACTGCCTCTCAGACGAGTCGAAGAGGCCACGGATCGCTTCGGCGTACTGATCGGCCGATTGCCGCAACTCGGAACAGCTTGCTAGAGCATCTGGCGCGGAAAGGCAGTCTTCAGTACGCATAGTCGAGGGCTCAACGATGCCCAACGCGTACCATGAGCCGGGCAGGCGAGTTCCGTAGATACGCAGCAGATCTTGAGGTGATTCGGCAAGGCCGTCAGGCTTGAGAGAGCCAAGCACAACCTCCCCGATGCTGGTAGCGAGTTCGACCTCAAGCCCTCTGGGCATCAGTTCTGCTACTGCTCCCATGATCTCTGCAACGCCGCCCGTAGAGCGCTTGGGGGTCTGGTTCTTCTTGCTCTTCTTTGAACGGGGAGGTTCTTGCCCTGAGGCTGCCGCAATTAGCGCTCCTGTGACAATTGGCAAGGCGTTCAGAATCGCCTGATAATCACGAATGATCAACTGTCCGTGCAGAAGCAGGATTCTACTTCGGTCGAGAGACGCAAGGCTCTTGCGATACGGCTCAATGCCGCGCTCGCACATGAAATCAAGGATAGGTTGATCGTGCGGATCAATGCTCCGGGTGTACGAGCTGCTTGAAGTCTCGTTGCCGGCTATGCTTGCCCTGAGGATGGGCAGCCCGCCGCCTACATCGCTGCCTGAGGTTGCAGACAAGCCCGATGACGCCTCCACGGATCTTGTCAGGCCCCCGAAGTGCTGAGCGCAGAGAGACTCTATTCTTGGTCTGTCTCTGTATAGCACGTCGATGAGCGGTTGATATTGCGCTTGATCCCCCATTTCTTATCCTCCTCGAGGAAATCGCGCTTCAGCTTCGCACGCGTTGCTTCAGCGGATTCGATTCGCTCGAAGGCAGCCTTCAGAACGTGGACCGGGCGTGGACGGCTCTCTGTCTTGTGCATGTTCATCATCCTCCCCGGATCAGTGTTTCTTCTTCGGAACAAGTTATCCTTCCCGGAAGGTTGGCTGCCTATAGCCCATGCCGTCGGGGCCAGACTACTCCTGCTGGACGATCCAATCAGATGCGGCGGCGGCCTCGGCGGCACCAAGATTGACGAACGGGAGTGTCTGCTGCGCCTGCGGGAGCTCCTCCACTCTCGGGAGGAACCGTCTGGCGTAGCTCTGGCACTTCGCGTCGTGTGTGATGAAGAGATCAGCCTTCCTACAGACTGCGATACTTACAATCTGATGGTCTACACTTAGCGTCGCCTTGTCCATGCCGAAGCTCTCAGCTACACGTCTGGCGGGTGTCCTCCCGTGCACGATGTTCCATGACTCGGCAGCTTGATGCGCAGCGGCGGCATCAAAGGGGTACACCGTGAACAACCTGGAGAACTCCCGAAAGACCCTGTTGCGGTCTGTGTCTGGCGTCCTGACCAGATACTCCGCCAATGATGGCGCAGCCACTCCGATGTGGAGGCCCTTCTGCTCCATGTCCTCGAAGAAGGCTCTAGCCTGCTGAATGCGAGCCTGGTTCGTCTCGTCTGCCTCTTGCCTTATGCCCCATACCAGGACCATCGTATCAACGAATGCTAGCATTCTCGGTCGTCCTCCTCGTATCTCATGCGAGAGATGAACCCCTCCACGTCGTTGATATTTGCCCATGCAGACGGACTGGCTGTGTAGACGGCTTCGAGCGCTTGAGAGATGGGGACATCCTCATAATCGAGGACTCTCTCTATGACAAACGAGCTGATTGACCAGTTTGAAGCATCATACTCCGCGATGCCTTCTACTCCGATGCGATCATAGATGCGTGGAGCCAGGGCCTTGACGAGTTCCTTGGCCACAGAACACCTAATGGCTGGGCCGCCGGAGTCAAGCGACAGCAGCGCCGCTGGTTTGACGGGTCCGCCGATAGCCTGGAGCCTACCGTAGAGGACTGTGCTCCCCATCACGTGTTCAGGTTGGGTTTGAACTGTCGGTGCAGCGGAGATAGGAATGACGAGGCCATTCACGTACACTTCGGCGCGTCCCCAGCGCCTGTTGGCTTCTGAAAGAGAGCTCATGGCCGACGCGCACTTGCGCGGCAACCCCGAGTAGTTCCCGCTCCCCATTGCTTTGAAACCATACTCAACGAGGGGCAGGACATCGTCCGGTTCGTCGGTTCTGAACAGCAACTCCGTGCTGTCTTCGACAATATTGATCAGGCTCCATACCGGGGAACGGGGGGTGGGGCCCTGATCTTCAAGCAGACCATCTATTATCTGGTTGACTGCGCCGAGCACTTTGATCAGCTCGGAAAGCGGTATCGTGTCAGGTAGGGCTTCCAGGAATTTATACGTAAACCTGTCATTCATAGCACATACCCCCTCCCAACGCAATTACATCGCATCCCTACTGGCATGTCAATTGGCTCAGCCGTAGCCTCCGGCGCTCCGCTATTCCTCCGAGGTAGCCTAATGCTCTTGTCAGGCTACTTCTTTTTCATCGGATCAATGACAGAGTCAACACCGATAACAGAGTAGAGGCCGTTCGTGGCGCGCAACCACCAATCCCAATCATCGATGTCAAGGAGATCCAAGGCCTTCATGTACAGGCCCACGGCTTCGTTCGAGCGCGCGAGAGCCACACAGCACTCCGCCTCCATGATCATTGCGTGGTCCCGTTGGGCCTTCAGGCCGTTAGACATGCGCTCATATGCACTGAGTGCCGACAACTTCTTTGAGGGGAAACTCTTCCGGTCATCGTAAGAACCCTTGTAGAACGGTTGCAGCCCTCCAGAGATCAGGTTGGCTAACCAGTTGGCCTTCTTGGCCCACTCCCTAAGAAGCGGGATTGCCTCCTCATGTTGTCCGTTCGCAAAAGCCGCCTGAGCCTGATCCGCGATTTCCTTCACCGACGCCACTGTAGGGATTCCGAGTTCGTCGATTCTCGACTGATACTCGCTGAGATCGAACGGGGCATCTTGCGTCTCAGCTCCGGCGCAGGAACTGATACAGAGAACTGCCACCAAGGCCATCACCATGAGCAAACAGCATCGCCGAGTTTTCATGACAACGCCTCCATTTCGATATGAGTTGATCACTAGCCTCACGCCATAGGCCTCTCAGGTTCGGGTTGCCGGTCGGGCTTGTCTTGCGCTACCGCACACGTTCCGGCGCGCTCGCTGCGTCCACAATGGCGTAGATCCAGAACCCTACGAACACAAGCCCGACAAGGAGGTGCGAGAACTCTAGACCGAGCTCACCCCATTTGGCGGCGCGGATCATGGAGTTGACACACCAGCGCCCATAGAAAAACCCGCCGACTACCCAGCCGATGACCATGACCATGCCCTTGATGATATCCCCGGCGTATATCTGACCTAGCCCGGGCAGCAGGGCGGAGAACGCGGCGGCCAGCCCGCAGCGATGCGAAAGCATCTGACTGCTAATGTCGGATAGGCGGGTCTCGGTCCGCTTGATCAGTCTCTCAGTATCGCTGGGCTCGGAATCGGATGCCTGGCGTTTCTCCGCATGAGGTGCAATCGGAGCGGATGAGATGTTCAGCTTGCGTGGCAGCTCAGCGGAGCACTTGGAGCAGAATCCGTTGAGGTCGTTGTTAGCTGTTCCGCAGTCGGGGCAGATCTTCAAGGCGATCACTCCTTGCTTAGCAGTCGTCTGCGACACCCGGGTCGGAGTCCATGTCGCCTTGGGCGGGTTCGATACTGCTGATGGCCAGTTGGTCCTCAAGCGACTGCAGGTTAACGCGTGTCCATTCGCCCATGGCGGCTTCGTACGCGGAGTTCAAGAACGCGGCGAAATCGCTGGCCGTGAACCGACTCTCCAGGCGAGAACAGTAGGTTCTGATGTACCTCGGTAGGTCGTCAACTTCTATTGGAGTGCCAGGAAGCTCCTGAATCCGCTGCTGCAGCACTAGGCCCTGATTCCAGGCGACCATTTCAGCAGCGGCATACTTCAAGGCTAACACGTAATCACCTGTCTTTGCAGCGAGCTTTCGCATCTCGCCGTAGACCATACTGCGGTCCATGGGCGTTGTCGAGAAATCCAACGCATTCTGCGGGTCCTCCGCGGCACGAAGGCGCCCGCCCAGCACCGCTTGGGCCTCAATGAACCTTCGCGCATCGCCAAGGTATCTTGCCAGCTTGAAGTAGTCGCGAAGGGTATTAGTGAACTTAGCAGGCGATGGCCCGGAACCGTAGACTTTCTCATGAGACCTTATGGAGGCCTTGCACTGTTCGATGGCAGCGGCGATGTCTCCACTGTTCTTGAGCCTCGTTGCCTCCTTGATGGCCTCTGCGTGCTCATGAACCCAGGGAGCGACATGTACGCTGACCGATTCGAAGAACTGAGGCTTGTCTTGATCCTGAAAGCTCATGCGATTTGCCTCCTCGTAGCTGGTTGGCTTCTATGATGGGCGTCAGGCGCGACTCCCCCTCGGGACTAGTTCTGAATGGTCGTTACCTTTCCGTCTTCGAAGTAGACATAGCAACTCATTCCATACACCCATTGTTCGTGCACTCCGAAGGAGTAAATCGTGCGGTTGATCCGCTTTGGATCCCCCCAGCTCATTCTCACCATGTCAGGCGTCATGCCGATCTGGATGCAATTAGCCTTGACCAGATCCCAAACGGCTTTCGACCAGTTACGCCCCTTAAAGGGATCGTCCAGGTAGAAATGCCGCGACAGCGCCTCATTGTAGTTTGCCACAGTGGCATGTGTGCCCATATGCAGATCGTGCCAACCAGTCTTGCCTGCCGCATTGCGCATTTCGGCCAAGCATACCGAGGGTGGCGTTCCCCAAGGCATGGACGACGTGTCCTCAAACAGGAGTATGCGGACTATCTGAAGGCGCTCCAGGTGCTCATAGGATACCGACCCAATATTGAACCACGCCTCATCCTTGACCGATAGGGAATCGTGACCGTCGAAGCTCTTCGCCCAGATGTACCTTCCCGAATAACTATCACGTGCGTATCTGTCAATAGTCGCCGCATATGCGGACGGTGCGCGGTCCGGCCCATCCATGGGTGCTATTGTGATGTCTACAGTGCGATTCACGTAGGCGACTGATGCGCCCAACAGGGAGGCGACAGCGCGAAGAGGCACGAATACTGATCCTCCGATCATTGAGGGTGGGTTCGACAGTATCAGCTCTGTGCCGTTCACTTCTGCAACCTCCGAGCCCGGTTTCAAGGTAAAGACGTCTTCGCCCCGGTAGGCTACTATTGCCTGCGCCTGAGGTATCCACGTTACATGAGCGCCTAGCAGGCCGAAAAGCTCACGCAACGGCATGTAGAGCTGATCGTGGACTACTGCTGGTGCGGTTTCCAGTGTGACAGGGGCACCGTTGACGATTACGTCAACAGGCCGGGCAAAGCAGGCGTTGGATGCAACGACTATTGCGAAGCAGAGAAGACCGATCACCCCAACAGTTCGTCTGGGTCGTGTGCGATTCTGACTCAGATACACAGACACCACTCCCTCATGTTGCTCGGCAGTGACTACAGAGACTACTGGAACGTCTCTGCGGAACCCAAGAGCGCCTGCGCAAACTCATCCGCCTCACGCTCGTAGCGGCCCGGCGGGATGAACGTGCTCTCGGCGATCAGATAGTGCCCAGTATGATCGTGCAGCAAAGCATGGCCGAGCTCATGTGCGCGGGCGTATGCTAACTGAGATTCTTCCAGTTGAGAATTGATAATGATTCCGATTTGTCCGTCAACTCGGCATGTGAAACCGTGCATGGATGCCGGCAGCTTAGTTTGAGAATACGGGATGTGTAGCAGTTCAATGAGCTGGCGGGGATCGTTGGTGTGATGAATGGTCTGTAGCTGCCGTGCGAGTTGCTGTCGCGAATTCATAGAATCACCCGATGTCTTGTAGTACAGGTGCTCGCGCGGCTTGATTCCAGTGGAGCCTGTCTGATATATGTACTAGCGCAGACTTGTTTCGATACCTTTATGATTCGCCCTCTTGATCCTCCTCTCTTGTCTCGCCTTTGCTCGCCTCCATCGCCTTGCGTAACAACTCAATGG
>Ga0255346_1007089_pt1 | contig 10644 bp, 8 predicted proteins | sample wastewater_treat_FD_194410 | JGI IMG/M metagenome (GOLD analysis project Ga0255346, IMG submission 194410) | Wastewater microbial communities from Lulu Island WWTP, Vancouver, Canada - plant22 | ecosystem: Engineered > WWTP > Wastewater > Unclassified | place: Canada: Vancouver, British Columbia... | reverse complement strand
AAAGGATGTAATACATTGGCTCGGTTAAGGTTTTTAATTGTTCTTTTGCCATAATATCATCTCCAAACAATATATCGATAGTCGATATATCTATTATTGATATAATATAATTTTTTTGTCTTAATGTCAAGCACTATTACAATATAAAAATACTTCTTTAATACGTCTTGAGGATTTAAAATTTCTATTGAATTCTTAAGAAAATAAAACCTATATAATACTTAATAATTGAAAATAATGCACAAAGAAAAAAGCCCTGATTTATCAGGACTAATGATGTAATAATCAGTGGTTAACCGAGATTAGAGTTCAGGCTATTTATGGTAAGAATGTAATTGTATTCAGTTGCATGTTTCATTTCGTCTGTAAGTATTCTAAGTACTATATCTCGAAAGAATCTGCTCGGTAAGCCTTCTCTTATTATACGAGATCTTTGCATTGCAAAAAGCGATTCAAATAAAGAGCTTTTTATACCATCTAAAAAAGAATCAGGCTCTGTAAACTCTCCACCGTTATTACTTTCAACTTCCTCATTGGTATAAAATTTGTATATATCCCTGTACCATTGTCGGTTTAATCTCTCGTCATCCCTAATTGTTGTAATAATATCTTTTTCTTCTTGAGTAGGGGCATTTTCAATCAAATAATTAAATTTTAGTTCATCATTTCTTTCGCTTTGCAATGCCTCTCTTATTAGGCTTAGAGCAGTGTTATATGCCCACATGCTAAAATCCATTCCATAAGTAGAACATAGCACAAATTGATTTGGATAAGGAACATTATAATTATACAAGTTATCACCTCTGATTATATATTATAATTATAATATATGTTTACCCTACCAATCGGTGTTTATAAATTACTTAACTAAGTATGTTTCCATTTTATAGTACTCTATCATTTTACCATTAATTAAAAGTCTACAGACTAAATTTCACAACTTAAATTCTAAGTAACGGATTATAATAGCTAATATTAATAAATACCTTATCAGGCTTTATAAATATAACTGTACAAAAATAAGATAAATGAGATAATATTTTATAAATGCCTTATAAATCTGTATGATTTTGTAGAAATTATATTTTGATAACCGTCAATCTCTACCTTTTCTATAAAATTGTTCTAAAATATCTAATACTCCAATAGAATACCACGTGGTAATGAAATTTGATTAACCTTCCAATCTTTTATTTCAAATAAAAGCGAGCTTGTATTGGGAATTTTCATCTTCTCATTATTTTTAGTCGCTATTTCATAAATAAAATACATTTCAATTAAAAATAGTGATGTAAGACCCATTAACACATTATATAAATTAGCTTTTTTAAAATTGTTAGATCTATCGTGTTTAATTTTATTATAAACCTTCCACCAACCTGGAGAATTAGGTTTATTGTAGTTCCATTCTTTTAACGGTTCTAATACTATTGAATCATTATCTCTAATTAACACTTTACTTTCTTTTATACCTGTAAATTTTGGAATAATTACATCTGCGTATCCAATTATATTTTGTTTATTGTTATATCCATAATATTTACATATTTCTTTGCATATTACATCAAACTCAGAGCCAATGGATTGTAATAACTTTGTATATTCAACGGAATAAGTTTCAAAATTGTCACTGTTTAGCTCTACATATCTTCTTGTATGTTTAAAATCTTCTTCCAAGATAATGTAATGTTGCCAATATAACAAATTAAAGATTTTTGAATCCATAAAATCTAATCCTTTTCTCTTTTATTTTCGAAAGTACACCATTACGAGTTTTTTCTTTTTATAATATTTCTATATTATATAAATTCATATTTCTTCATATTTTCTGAATGCTTATGCGTTGATTATAATATTTATATTCGTTATTATTCTATTTACCTATATTGAATATAATTGGAGCCACTTCTTTATATTCCCATTAAAGCAAATCTCTCCAAATCAATTGCTTTTATATATAACCATTTTGAAGTATCTTTTGTATTATAGTTATTATTAAATATAACTAAAAATTGGTATATATCATTTTATTTAAATTATTCTTAATATTTCTTCTAGATACAATAGGAACTTATATAAACAATGAATTATTTGTGATTTCTTAACAAGATATAAAATTAGGATAAGGTTCCCAATAACATAATATTAATCTAATATCAATAATCAAATTTATTCGTTAAAGTGGTCAATTCTACTTGGCAATCAACAACTGGCTATATCTTTAAATAAAGCAAATGAGTTATTGCATATAATATATATCTAAATTAATATAACAAAACGCATTATAATTGAATATTATGCCCTCCTTACCCATATTAAAATTATAGGTAGCGTATAAACCTTATTGTTAAGTAACTGTTCTGTCACTAACCTTAATTGCTGTTTCAGCATCATTTCGCGTTATAGTATAGAATTCTAATACATTTAAAATATCTTTATCAGAAGTCATAGAATGAATATTACTAAAATCATTCTCATGAATAATAGGTTTAATGATTTTCATCTTCTCTGGACTAAGCGATAAAAATGCATCCCACCAAGCATCAGTCATGCCATTTTCTTCATAGTAAAAACGATAAATAATCATAACTTCTGGCATATATAATATCTTTTCATATTCATCCTCATCATGACCAAATGCTTTTTCAAAGAATGTTTTTCCTCTACCAACTTTTCCTTTAGTAGAATTAAGAATTGCCTGGATTGAACGTATAAATTTTCTATTCCAATGTCTTCCAATATATGTTCGATTTCTAAAATATTCTGGATCTTGAATCGGGTGATATTTCATTGGAAATGAGTAGATATTAACATCTAATTCTTCACACAAATCAATGTTCAGTTTTAAACGAAGATATAGATCAATCGGTTTTTCTTTGTAATTATACAGTAAATAGTTGGACATACTCCGTATGCCATTTGCAGCCGCCAATCGTACAGCTTTTTCATAAGTATCTTTTAAACTCCATGAATCAAAAGCTATTCGTAAAGGCTGAATAGGTATTTCAGCCAATCTTTTCATCTTTTCTGGTGTTAATAGACGTGCGTCGAGACCTTGATTAAAATCTACATAACGTGCCTTTACACTCTTGTTTCTGTATTTTTCAAACAATGGTGAAAAAAAATCATTAACAGCCAATACCGATTCTTTTTTCGCTGTATCAACGCTAAGCAATTTATTTGAATAAAGGACAGAATAAATATGGCTTTTTGTTTGAGCATCTGCTTTTTTATACAACCACTTATATAAGTTAACTATGCTTTTTAGATGTCCGCGATAATTGTTGTTTAATCTTTTCATGTCTTGGATTAACATTAAATATTTATTAGGCTCAATATATGTTGCACCTTTATAAAATCCACAATCTTTAATTTCATCTATTATCTCACCGAAACGCTCTGAGGCTAATACATTATTGTCAAGCAAAAGCAAATTACGCTTTTCGCCATACTTTTCTGCAATAAATTTAATTTGTTCTTTGATGCTGACATAACAATTGTATTCTGGCTCGAGTTGTGGCACAGCACAGAAAGGACAACTGTTTACACAGCCACGAGTCATATAGGCGTAATAACCGTCATTTTCAGGATAAACATAATTTATTTCATTCAAAATTGAGTAGTCCAAAGGAAGATGATCAATAATAATATTATTCTCATCGTACTCACCACCTTTGTCTAATAGGCCAATATGAGGACGAATGCCTGTCTCCTTTTCAATTTCGTCGGGAAGAAGTGTAGCAGCAACACCTCCGACCTTAACTTCCTTTATATCTTTACAAATATGTTTAAAAGAGTTTATAGTATTAATGGTTTGTTCCCAGTAAAATGTAAACAACGTAGTAATACATATCCTATCCCATTTAGGATCATCCAAATATTCCTTTTTGTTGAAATATCGCCTATAATATTTCAGATTTTCACCTACTAACTTACTTCTACTCAAAGCCGTCAGCTCAAAATACTTAGTAGATAGACCCCTTTTTATGTACTGAATAATATCTGACCGGTGTTCTGCCCATTCAACAGAGCCATCGTTAGCACATAGTTTTTCTAGCAACTCTTCAAATATTTGGTCCAAAATAAAATCTATAAACTCCCCCTTGAAAAACCGCACCTCATCTCCCAGCATCTTATGGTAAGTAGCGATTTTCATAAGACCTATAGGAGGATACTTATTCTTATAATTTGGTTCTATTAATAGAATTCTTCTTGCCATATTTTAATTCCTCCTGTATTTTATTAATCAATTCCTCACTCTGTGCAGGAGGTAAATTCCGAGCAATAATATCATATATGCGTGATACCAATTTTCTCTGCTTGTCAGGTAAATTCGAAAGCTCATTAACCAGATACCCGTTTTTCTTTTTTTCAGGCTTTTCTACGAGAGCTGGCTGTGTTAAAGGATTTGAAGGCAATTTCAAAAACCCTGCATCATTTAAAATCTTTTTATGGTTATCCTCTATATGCTTAAGGATAACATAAAAAACATCATCCCTCTCAGCTTTTGACTTTAGCCGTTGAAGTTCTCTTTTCGCTTTTTCATCCTCTGTTTTTGCAGCTTCTATTTCTTGTTCAAGATTTTGCTTTTCCCGATCACTCACAAAACGACCTTTTTTCTTAATATAATCTTCCTCTTTTTTATAAAGATTAATTTCTTTTTTATAAGCATTTTTTGCTCGATTTGCGTCATTATATAACTGGTGAAGCCTTGTATGAAAAAAATATTTAAGTTGTGCCTCCAAATCATTCCGTACCCTGTTTTCATTAAAGTAATCCCTTCGTGCATTAGGAGTTAATTCCTTATGTACCGCATGGACTTCGCCAATAAAATACAAATTGCCTCTTGCCTCTTTAAAAAAGGGGACTAATGTGCGTTCACTTCCAATTTTTATATTAGATTGTCGCAGTCTTATACCAGCCGTCTGATTTAGCGGGAATGCAATTTGTTTCTCAAATCGACTAATTCCGAACCACATCCATGCGAGCAATTCCTCATTATCATTGTAAAATTCCTGAATTTCAATGTCATATATATCGTCATATTTTCGACGCTGTCCTGCAGAATTTTTCTCAAAAAGCGATGTTGTATATAATTTTAAAATATCTTCTCCATCCACAAATATCTTATATTCATTTTTTGGAAGTCTCTTTTGCTCTAGATATTCATGTATTTTTTTCTTATAATAAAATTTACTGTCATAAGGTACAGGTGCATTAAGAGCGATGTACTCTTTAACCTTTTCAGTATCCAGAAGGTCAACATTTTCATTTGTGATACCAAGCATCTCAACAATAAAATAATGATCATCTAAAGGGCATTCTTCAAATTCATATGAAATGATTTTTTGCAAAATCGTTCCAGCAGCATCTTTGACTTTTTCATCATCAAGCATTTTACTCAGCGCATTGGCATCCCAAGTCATAATTGTTTTTTGATTTTCGCCTTTGGCTGTGGTAATAAAGCGTAATTTCTCACAATATGCCAAACCTCCTAAACGACCAATTCCTCGAAAACCTTTAGTTTCTCCTTTAATCTTATCCGAATCGGCGACATATGCCAAGGTGGACTCTATCATGTCCCTTTTAACACCAGTTGCATTATCTTTTATAGTTATATTTCGACCATTCTTATCAATTATAATATCAATAAATAAATCTTCATCAAATAATTCATGTTTTGCTGCACAATCAATTTGGTCTGCTGCATTCTGTATGTACTCTCTATATATTATTTTTGAATCTTCATACATACCTCGGGTTAGATTCTCAATTACATTTTTTCCTATTTTTATTTCCCTCACAATAATATCCCCCTTAATCATTTAAACTGTTTATAAATTGGCTCTGGAAATTTTATATTAAGGAGCGATCTGAAAATCGGGTTCTGAACAATATATTCACCCTGCTTCAATCGTGTCATCATATTCTTATAAACAGAAGGAATATATTTATACTCGCTATTAGAAAGCTCGATAGCATTAGTACGCCCATATGCAAATGTTGAACAGTTGCCTGAAACTCTGTTATGGATGGCACTCTTAAACTGTTCTGCAGCAAACAGTATTACACCTAAAGAACGGCCTCTTTCTGCTATATCAAGTATTTGTCTTAAGATCGGCGAATCCTTCGGAGAATCTTTAGATGCGAACTTATTTAGTTCATCAATAAATACAATAATTTTTGATGGCGGACATTTACCATTGCTATAATCCTTTTCTTCTAATTGGAAGTTATATAGTTCCCGGATAACATTACCAAATACATACCCTTGCATATCAGAATCCAACTTGGCAATATCTATAACATATACATCGTTCTTCTGGATATCAGAAATCTTATCCGCAAGACGAACTTCATCATTACTCTCATCAAGATCATTAAACAGTGGATTATAGTATACAGATTTTTTTATGTGTCTTGTGAATTTTCTCCAACTCAAGACGCCAATTTCTTTGTTTTTAGAGCTCGCTATATTACCAGCTTCGCATTGTTCCTCAAGCTTTTTAATAAAATTTGGCCATGTTGAAATTGTATTAAAACCATATTGTCCATCTACAATTAGATTGATTATCCCAGCCATTGTTTGCGTTGAATCATCTACATTCGAGAACATCAAATCAATGGTATCTTTGTCTTGCTCATATGTAAATTTGTATTGAAATGCTTTTTTCTGTTGTTTCTGCTTATCAAAAAGCTCTTTTGGCACATAAGAATTAGACCTCGTTTTTGTTGAATATGGATAGAAATATTTGACCTGAATAAAAGGTTTTGTTGATAGTCCAAGCATCTCGTACTTGGCTTTTACTTTTTCGGCTTTTTCTAATTTACCCCCAAAATCGTTTGGCTCATCGATAGCCAATAGGTCTCGTCCTTTGACATTGAATACAACAAAAGCAACGCTATCATTCTCAGCATCTTCTTCTTGCATATTTAGATATTTGTCTTGAATCGCTTTCAATAGGAACATTGCATATGATGTTTTTGATGCTAAACCAGAAATTCCAGAGATATTCAAATGTGCACCTTCCGGTCCAATTAAAAATTTAGAATCAATGTTTACTGGTAATGTAATCTTGTTTTTTTCACCTGAACTTTCATACATTTCAATATATCCGCATACTAAGGGATCCTTAATATCCGAAAGACCAAGAGCCTCACTCACTTCATCCCTACTCGCCAAATAAACTCTTTGTCCGCTTTGAACAGGAATAAAAATATTCATATCATTTCCAACTACATTGGCTTTTGCATAGTTCATACCTATACGAAGAGTTGGAGCTTCAGTATTCACATCTCCAAAATCATTTGATATAAAATTTGATAGAAAACTGGCAGAATCAGTAATATGCGAAATTTCTTCAATTACAGCAAATGTTTTGCTACCGTTGATATGCTCTACCTTCACAACATCAAACGGATTAAGAATCAAATTAATATTTGTCCAAAAACAAAAACTATCAATAGTCGTCGGTACCTTTTCTGTTGCTATAACACGTCCAATTAGACTCATAGCGCTACCCCCTAAAAAAGTTGAATAAATAAATCATTGCTTAAATATTTGCTTTTAACATACTGCTCTGTTAAATATATTGGATATAAATGATTTGCCCATCTATTATCCAAACCGTAACAAACAGGATTCCGTTCATTGATCAAATACGCTGTAATATTATTTATGTCATCCGTTTCAATACCGTGAATCCGCTCTTTTTCAGTTACAATAAGCTTTTCGATTTTCAGTATCCCATCAAAAATACTGTCCGTGTGTCGTGCCTCTCTAATCCGAAGATACCAAATGCAAAAATCTGCATCCGCACGTGACGAAGTATATCTATAAGCAGGCGTTCTTTCATAAAGTTTTAAATTTGCAATTATATTAGAGTTTGATCCTCCACCGTGCACAAGACATTTAGTAGGATCAAATGACTTAGACACTCCAATTACTCGTCGGTAATTATTACGAATATGTTCACTACTTAGATTTATTGCATTTTTATTCTTTTTTGTCGATACTTTCTGATAATCAAGAGAGCCATCTTTGATTAAATAATTAGACTCGTTCAGCTTCCCTGCGGCTACTAAATCTGCAACCAATTGTTTTTCTAGTTCAACCATATAGTCTTGAATTTTTGCAATCCCCTTTTTTTCAAATTTATCATCCTTATTTGTATCATAAATTAGCAAATCGTTGAACTGAATTAGTGGACGTCTTCTACGACGCAAACTATTATTAATCTTCTCTAATAAAGGTTTAGCTTGGTCCTGACCATCCCAATCAGTACTAAAAGCTCTATCTGGTAATACAATAATAAGTTTGCTTTCAAATAATAAAGCTGGTTGCAACTTTAAATTACGACGTTCACAGCAACCTACCCCTATTTGACCTGCAATGATTGGATATACATTTTTTTGGAATGACATATCATCAACTTTATAAGTATGGCGAGATCCATCAAGAAAATAGGAGAAAATCGATGGATAACCACGTCTAGCATCGGCAGCATCCTTTAAATTCACTGGTTTGGTAAGTTTTTCTGTTTCGCCGTATTCCTTCCATACAATATCCTTGTTATCGTCATAATCAATGCCACTCCTGTCCGTAGTATCATGACAATATTTATATGAATTAAAGCTAACTCCCGACGTTTCCTTTTCAATAACTTTTAATACAGTTCCCATATATCTTCCCCCTTTCTCTGTTATAATCTTTATTAACGTTTTTGTAATTTGAATTCTTTTAGTTTGAGAATTCATTCAAGTTCCTTAATTCTATCAAACACTTCTCTCCACGATGAAACTCTTATCACATTATATGGTAGTTCTATTGGTTCGTTTTTGTTGTATTCGTGATTGAAAAGAAAAACATACTTGCAACAATGAGATAGCATTTCAGCATTATGGATATTATCTTCAACGAAATATTTAATATTATATTTAGCTGCTAAAAAGAATCTTGTTTGATACTTTGATTCAAAATCCTTTACTGGTTTATCATAATTCCCTTTTTCAAAAAAGATTTTATCAAATTCAATTCTTTTATCTTTTAGCCATTTTTCTGTTTGCATTTCCATTGAATAATCATCAATTCTTTCCCCATTTATATTTTTTAACTCCTTCCAATCACGCCAAGTAAATATATAAACTTTATATCCAAGCTTATTCTTAATCTCCTCTGTCAGATAAATATCACATTCATCATTTTCAGGCATGGTATCCCAGTATTCGCACCTTTTAAAAACCTCCTGTTCATCTTCCCTACTTATAATGCCAGATTTTGAAACAGGAAGAGTAGTTATAGAGGACGCTTTTAATTCTGCTTTTCCATCTTGATTACAGTAAAGCTTATTGTAAATGTTTACAAACTGTTCAACGTGTTTATTTAATACTCCATCGATATCAACACCTATAATTCTTTTAAAATATGCTGATCCATTCTCGTTATAATTGGACATCAATTTGAATGAAATTAAGTGCCATGCAAACCAACAAATTGCAACTAATAAAGTAATTAATAATGCATTGTTAACTGCCCACTCACAATAAATTCCAGGTAAAGGAATAAGTATATATATGCCTAAACCAAAATAAAACGAATTAAATAATCCAAGGACAATTACAACAAAAAGAAATTGTGAGATGTCATGGTAATTTGGCTTTTTATCTTGGGTAAATAAAACTAAAAATTGTTTAGTCTTGTTAATATCTCCATGCTCATTTTGAAATTCAGTATAAAAATTTTTTCTAATTTGGTTTATGGATCTTGCATATAACAAAGACTCTGCCCTCAGTTGATTAAGATAAATCATAACAAAATAACCTGCTAAACCAATCAAAACAAAAATAGTTCCTAATAAGATACTACTAATATATTCCGAAGTCAGAAGAGCAAGCGGTGCAGAAAATATTAACAATGCATACTGAAAAAAAGTTGTTATTTTCTGTGAAGTCTGAAAATGAGCATCTTTTAATATCTCATATTCTTTTAAATAAAATTCCTTAAATCCATTTGAATTCCTTCGATTATCATAATTCACTCACAGACCACCTTCTTTGTTTATGGTAGTATTTATATGTAAATTCTATAAAGTGTGTTTTGTATTTAATTGCATTCACCAAAATGTAACAAGAGTTGTTCCAATTCATTCTTGCTTAATTACTCTGTTTTGTCTTGCCAATTAGGGTATTACTTATATAATATAGTTACAATCTCCATATAATCAATCTCCGTATAATCAATAATATCTAAACAGTAATAATTATAAATTGTATATATATCCACCCACATATATTCGAAATATTTTTACTATATCTATTATTATACAGCGTTTTCCTTTTTTCTACAAGGAATAATGCACTAGTGACAGTGTCAATTAATTGTTGGAAAAAATAATTTATTATCTCCATTGATAAATGAGTAATTGTCATTTGAATAATTTTTGGTTTTTCTCAGTTCACCGCCACCATTGACAATACAAACATAAATGCTTATGTATTTTTACCCGAAGGCGAAAAACTCAAAGCAAGCTTCATTTATTGCAGCCTTCGTTATGAAGCATTTTAGCATTTATTTATTGTATTATCAATGGCAAGCCCCTTTGGGGTGGCTATGTTCCCCTCAGGCTCAAAATCTAAAGCAAGCTA
>Ga0255346_1007079_pt1 | contig 10656 bp, 7 predicted proteins | sample wastewater_treat_FD_194410 | JGI IMG/M metagenome (GOLD analysis project Ga0255346, IMG submission 194410) | Wastewater microbial communities from Lulu Island WWTP, Vancouver, Canada - plant22 | ecosystem: Engineered > WWTP > Wastewater > Unclassified | place: Canada: Vancouver, British Columbia... | reverse complement strand
TACGGAAGGATACTCCTCTTCTGTATTCTCAGCATTTGCAATTGGGAAAGTATCTTCAATAATATTAATAATATCACCATCAATTTCAACAATACTTCCATATATGTCCCAGCTGTTATCTATTTCTCCGCCGGTTGAATCGTATTGCTGCCATACTATTAAAAACCTGTCGTTTAAGCTGTCATAAGCTATATTCGGATATGCTTCATGGATGCTTGGAGAATCATTGTTTGATACCTTAAATGCTGTACCTGTATCTATATCATAAGTATTACCTGACTTGTTAATCTCAAGCTTGCAGGCATAGATTTTATCATAAGAATAACTTTGGGACCAGGCTACCAAAAAGTTATTGTCTGAATCAACTGCAACGGAAGGTGATTGAAGCTCTCCGTCATCATCAGGATCTTCGTTGTCTGTCCCGTCATTTATAAGGAATCGTTCACCGATTGGCTTACCTTTATTATCAACCAATTGGCCGTAAATATAATCCCCACCACTATAGGTATCAGGATTATAACCCGTAAATACGGACAAATATATGTCTAAATCCGAATGGTAAGCTAAATCCGGTTCTATTTCAGCAACAAGGGCAGGAGGTTCAGGCGGCTGGGGTTCTCCAAATATTCTATATCCAATGCTGTTGGTATATTCAACAGACTCATCGAACTCCAATTCACCAGGATCATATTCACCCGGCTCGGGCACATACCTGTGTTTGTATGCAATGATGATAGAGCCCTTATTATCTCCTGCAATCCCTATTTGAGGATCAATGCTCAATCTGTCTCTGTCTTCCTCTTCATTATCGGTATAAAAGGCATCTCCTATAAAGTTTCCGTTTTTGTCAATATACTGAAGTTTTGCATAGTAATAACCTTCCGTAATGGGTACCCAGGTGCAAAGCATGTTGCTGTTACCATCACTATGCGACACAGGAAAACATGGATAGCTTATTTCATCGCTTGATGCAATTATAAATGAACTGCCAACTTTTTTCGGAATATGTTGGTCTAATTCAATAAACTGTCCTTTTATATTGTTCTCATTATAATCAAACCAGGTCACGAAAAATTGGTTTTCAGAATCATCATAATTATTTGTTGAAACATGCGGATACATGCCGTTTTCTGCGATGCTTATAAAACCATCAAGAGGCACTTCTCCTGAAGATTTTACAATTTGTGCTTCAATAGAGTTATCACTTTCCCAGGTCACAATGTATGCATCATTATGAAAATCATAGCATGCTTTTGGGCTGTACTGATATTCATCACTGGGTAAAGAGAAGTTTTCAGTTGTCATAGTACCTTGAGAATTTATTAATCTTCCATGGACAACTGAATAATCTTGCTGCCATACCAATAAGAACTGACCGTTTTCGCCGTATGCCAGGTCCGGATAGTATTCAAAATATGTACCGGGCATGTTATCGTTTCCGGAAACAGAGAAAGGTGCTCCAATAATGGGATTGTCAATGTCACTTATATCTACAGTACAAGCCTTTAAATAAGTTCCCTCTTCGCCTATTTCTTCTGACCATACGACCAGGAAACATTCATGTTCTTCATCATAGGCCACAGTCGGGGTTTTATTATAGGTATAATTTTTATAAATTAAAAATTTATCACTTATTACGTTTCCGTTTTCATCTAATATTTCTCCGCAAATATAGCTCCCCATGCCAGAACTGCCACCGCTATAGACATAACAAGCAAAAACACTTAAATAATAATCATCACCATAAGCTATATCCGGATCTTCAAAGTATACATGGTCCGGGGCAACAGCAGTACCATAAACCGCAAAAGCAATTTCTATCTCATCCTGGTTTCCAAGTTCGCTTAAAGGGATTTTAAATTCATATACCTTATGTTCATAGGGCACCTTATCTGTATAGGTAAATGAAGTATTACCCCATTTGGTTTCAGGAACTGACACCTTATACTCTTTAATTCCTTCAGATGTATTAATATAGACTTTCCCATAATCCTTATCGCCATCATATGTATTGTCAACCGTGACATCCATGGTTACATAAAGGTTTTCTTCGTCATTCATGACCCAGAAATAAACATAGCCAAAAGGATGACCGGAACCTGTTTTTCTGAATTCTTCAACAAGGGGGTCTTTACCCTTGATTTCTTCTATATTGCCATCAGCAATTACAGTTCCAAAGTTGCTGTTTATTTCATAAGTATAAAATTCTTTGATGTCATCTTTATTTTTAGGGGTGTTTAACAACGGGAATTGAAGAGGTTCTTTGCTTATATCAACCGGTTCAATTCTGCCGGTGACGCTCAAAATACCATTGTTACCGCTAACTTTGAATTCCAATGTTATCCCGTCTTCAACCGGAGTTACGTCCAAATCTTCCTTGGAAAGCTTGCTCAAAACTTTGCCCTCTGAGCCGTTTGCTTTTACGGCTTGCACTCCATCAAGAAATACCGCATCAAGGTAAGATGCTCCCCCGCCATTTTGTGTAATTCTGATTAAAGCATCTTCACCTTTTAAATAATCACCGCAATCGATTTCCTTAGTTTCTTGAAATTTTCCGAATCCAAGTTCGCCTAATTTTATCCATTGGTTGTCAATTTCTGCTGCAATTTCGAATACACCATTAATGCTTTTTCCTTTTTGGGCAATTCCTGAGGCAAAACATCTCCAAATGCCTGAACAGGAATTATCATCATCAAGATTAAGACAAAAATAAATACCCTTTTCATTCTATACCCCCTTATTTATATTTATTGATTTATTATATTCTATATGCACATGCTAATTATTTCAATCACCTTAAGGGTGATTTTAAAATAATTAAATAATATTTTGCCATCTATGATATAATGAATGCAATCATTGAAGAAAAAGCTCTGGCTTTTGCACCAATGCATTCATTGTATCGGTGTGAAGCAAGCTGATTCTGCGGCTTGCACTTATGATATAATGCAGATAAATCAATTCAGGTTATACTGAGCTAATTTACATATATGGCAGGTGAGAGGTAAATATGAACTACAGAATTAATCAAAAAAACGGGGATAAACTTTCCATACTTGGCTTCGGCTGCATGCGCCTTCCCGCCAAGGCAGGAATAATTGATGAAAAAAGGGCCATCAAGATGATCCGGGATTCCATTAAAAAGGGTGTCAATTATTTTGATACCGCCTATATTTATCATGGGGGACAAAGCGAATCCTTATTAGGGAAAGCCCTCCGGGACGGTTACAGGCAAAAGGTGAAAATAGCCACCAAGCTCCCCCCCTACATGGTAAAGAAACTGGATAATGCTAAAAAAATAATGCTTACCCAATTGGAAAAACTAAATACAGACTGTATAGACTATTACTTGCTCCATATGCTTACGGATAAGGCTATGTTTGACAAGATGGCGGACCTCGGGGTTATGGAGTGGCTGGAAGACCTTAAAGGCCAGGAAACAATAAAAAACATAGGTTTCTCCTTTCATGGGAGCAGGCAGGATTTTGAGTTGATTGTTAAGGCATATCCGTGGGATTTCTGCCAGATACAATATAATTACCTGGATGAAAACAATCAAGCCGGCCTTTCGGGGCTAAAACTTGCCCATTCCTTGGGAATTCCCGTGATTGTCATGGAGCCTCTCAGAGGAGGGAAATTAGTGAATAATTTGCCTAAAGAGGTTTTAAAAATTTTTGAAAGGGTCCATCCTCAATGGACGCCTGCCGAATGGGGCTTAAGATGGATTTGGAACCACAAGGAAGTGAATGTGGTCCTGTCGGGCATGAGCACAGAAGACCAGGTAAATGATAATATTGAAACAGCATCTCAAGCTGTATCGGATTCCTTGACAAATCAGGAGATAGAGGTGTTTGACCTGGTAAAATCCATCATCAACGAGAGAATCAAGGTTCCCTGCACAGCTTGCGGGTACTGCATGCCCTGTCCCCACGGAGTTAACATTCCAGGTTGCTTTGCGGCCTATAACGACAAGTTTTTACTGGATGAAAAGATGTACAGGTGGAAGTATGCCCAGGTCCTGGGTGCACTTTCCGCAGAGCCGGCCTTTGCTTCAAAATGCGTGGAATGCGGCAGGTGTGAGCTCCACTGCCCCCAAAATATAGAAATACGAAAGGAATTAAAGGCAGTTGCCAAAACCATGGAAGGAGTTTTCTTCAGACCTGTAGTAGGGGCAGCCAGGAAAATCCTTAAAATCAGATAAACAGGGGAACAGCTGCCAAAAGCTTATTATATAATAAAATAAAAAATATTCCGTGAATCGAACAAATGTTTGACATCCGGAATATTTTGTTATATAATCAAATAAAAACGGTGATGGTCATGGACGACAACTTGTTTGAAAAATTAAAGATTTTGGCAGATGGGGCAAAATACGACGTATCATGTGTTTCCAGCGGTGTAGAAAGAAAAAACAATACGGTGGGGGGAATAGGCAATGCTTCTGCGGCCGGCATATGCCACGCCTGGTCTTCCGACGGCAGGTGCATATCCCTTCTAAAGATCCTGCTAACCAACGACTGTATTTACGATTGCAAGTATTGTTTGAACAGGGTGACAAATCCCATAAAAAGGGCAAGCTTCACTCCGGAAGAGGTGGCAGAGCTGACCATTCAGTTTTACAGGAGAAATTATATTGAAGGCTTGTTCTTAAGCTCTGCCGTCGAAAAAAGTCCCGACCACACCATGGAAAATATCTGCAGGGTTCTTGAACTTTTAAGATATAAATATAATTTTTGGGGTTATGTCCATGTTAAGATAATTCCAGGAGCAAGTCCCCTTCTGGTTAAAAAGGCCGGCATGCTGGCAGACAGGGTGAGTGTGAATATTGAGCTTCCCACCAGGGAAAGCTTGTCCCTCCTGGCCCCTCAAAAAAAGATAGAGAATATTATTAAGCCCATGGCCCTGATCCATAATGAAATTGCCGGTGCCTTAGAAGACAGGACTCATTTTAAGAATGCCCGGAGCTTTGTTCCGGGGGGCCAGTCTACCCAGATGATAGTGGGAGCCACCCCCGACACCGATAAAACAATTCTTGATTTATCGCAGAATTTATATGACAGGTTCAGGATGAAAAGGGTCTTTTATTCTGCTTACATACCCCTTATGTCATCACCCAACCTGCCTGCCTTAAGCACCATGCCTCCCCTGTTGAGGGAGCACAGGCTGTATCAGGCGGATTGGCTCATGCGTTTTTATTATTTTAATTCTTCCGACTTGTTTACCGAAAATGAGCCCAACCTGGACCTGGAATTTGACCCCAAATTGATGTACGCCCTTAGGAATATTGACAAGTACCCAATAGAAATCAACAAGGCCTCCTACGAAGAACTTTTAAGAATACCGGGTATTGGGGTAACCGGGGCTCAAAGGATAATAAGGGAAAGGAAAAACGCACAAATTTCCTATGATTCTCTAAAAAAAATGAGGACGGTCCTCAAAAGGGCAAAATATTTTATTACTGTAAAAGGAAAGTATTACGGCAATGTTAAGTTTGATCCTGAAGCTATAAAATCCGAGATAAGGATGAAGGAAATTCAAAGGCAAATCAGTATATTTGAGTTCTTGTGAGATGAAAGATTATTTGTATGACGGCACCTTTGAAGGATTGTTGACCTGCATTTATCAAAATTATAAAAAAGAAAGGGCTGCAGGCATATATGAAAAGTCAAACTACCAGCAGTCCCTTGTATATGAATCGGAAATCGTAGAAACGGACATATCAAAGGCTCAAATCGTATGCGACGCAATATGCTCAAAGATTTCCAGGGAGGCCTACATCAACGTTTATTATTGTTATCTTTCAAATGCTGCCAATAAAGAAAACATAATTTTGGAATTTTTAATCTTTGCCTTTAAATACGGAAAAGACACCATGAACTTCTATACTCACGAAAAGGTTCTTCCCGTCCATGAAATATACAAGAAGGTGGCCAGGGAAGAGCACAGGGTCTTAGGCATACTGAGGTTTTCGGATATAGGAGGAATTTTGTATGCCAGGTATTCTCCCGACAACGACATAAGCGTTTTGCTGGCCGACCATTTTGCCGACAGGTATAAGTTTGAAAAATTCATCATCTTTGATGAAAAAAGGAAAAAGGCACTTGTGTATGGGGACAATGCCTGGGAGATTAAAGAAAACATAAACCTTGACAATGTGGAATATTCCTTAAATGAAACCATGATACAAAAATTATGGAAGCAATACTTCACCGATTTGGCTATTAAGGAAAGAAAAAACATAAATCTTCAGTTCCAGTTTGTCCCCGCCAGATACAGGAAGAATATGCCTGAATTTAAATAACAGCTGAATTTACTAAAAGTAGTTTAGAAAAGAGTATTAATTAATTTAAGTAATAAAAAAGATCAACTGAAAATATATAAAAGTACTAAAAATTTTATAATATGTGATATAATATATACAAAATGTGATGTTAATTAACTAAAAAAAATTAAACGACTTATTTTAATTGGTGTGATAATGTACCGATATGGTTGTTTGCGATTATTGCAAGGAGGTATACATGGAAGTTTTTACTATTGAAGAAATTGCAAACGAATTAGAAATATCTCATACATATTTAAATAAATTAATTCAAGATGAAGAAATCATTTTAGATAGAACTGATACGGGAGAATATATTTGGAATAATCAGGTTTACAATAAAATAAGAATGTTGTTAGACATTCCAAATCGAGTTGAAAATGATAATATAATGAAACTAATAAATATATATGGATTAAAGCGTTCCTATATAAATAACAGGAGATATTTAGGAAATAAATATTCCTTGACATCATTTATTAGAAAGACTGTTGATGAAAACTGTTCAGGAATAAATATTGTAGTTGACATTTTTAGTGGAACGGGAGCGGTAGCTCACGCATTTAAAGACAAAATGGTGATTACAAATGACTTACTTTTTAGTAATTATATAAGTAATTATGCTTGGTTTGCACCAATGAAGTATTCGGAGGAGAAAATTGTTAAGTATATAGCAAAATATAATAGTATCAAAACATCTGAAGAAAACTACATGCGCAATAATTTTGCAGATACATATTTTTCAGCCGATAATTGTAGCAAGATTGGTTACATAAGAGAACACATAGAACATGAATATATAAGTAATAAAATTAATTATAAAGAATATGCAATTCTGATCACATCACTCTTATATGCAATGGACAAAATAGCTAATACAGTGGGGCACTATGATGCTTATAGAAGAAACGTAGATTTAGATAAAGAATTGGTATTAAACGTACTTTTACCAGATCAAAACCTTAATGAAAATAATAAATGTTATAATATGGATGCAAATGAGTTGATAGGAAATTTAAGCTGTGATTTATTATATTTAGATCCCCCATATAATTCAAGGCAATATTGCGATGCCTACCATTTACTTGAAAATGTTGCAAGATGGGAAAAACCTCCTGTGTATGGTGTTGCAAAAAAAATGGACAGGTCGTCATTGAAAAGTGATTATTGTTTAAAAAAAGCAACCGAGGCTTTTGAGGATTTAGTTAGTAAAGCAAATGCAAGATATATATTACTATCTTACAATAATATGTCAAATAAGGGCAACGACAGGTCAAATGCAAAAATTACTGATGATGATATATTATCAATATTAAGTAAAAAAGGAAAAGTTACTATATTTGAAAAAGAATATAAAAGCTTTTCTACCGGTAAATCAGGTATAAATGATAATATTGAAAGACTGTTTTTATGTGAAACTTTTGAAGGGCTAAAAGAAACACCGTTCATAGCATCTCCTATAAATTACATTGGTGGTAAATATCAGTTATTACCACATTTTAAGCAACTTTTTCCAAAGACAAATTGTTTTTTGGATTTATTTGCAGGAGGATGCAATGTTGGTATAAATTCTGAATCCACAAAGGTTATTTTTAATGATATAAATAAAGATTTAATTGATTTAATGCACTATTTTAAAGCAACGGATACAGATGAAATATTAAGAAATGTTGATAAGATAATTAATGATTATAATTTATCAAGAACTGATATTCATGGTTATGATTATTATAATTGCAATAGCTACAAAGGACTTTCAAGTTACAATAAAGATAAATTTTTAAAATTGAGAAAAGATTATAATTTTAAAGTTAAAAAAGGTGAAATTGACTTTGCAATGTTATATGTTTTAATAGTCTATTCATTTAATAATCAGATTAGATTTAATAATAAAGGCGAATTTAACCTACCTGTTGGGAAGAGAGATTTTAACTCGAATATGAGAAATAAACTAATATTATTCTCTGAAACTCTAAAAAAGAAAGATTGTGTATTCATGAATAAAGATTTTAGAGAAGTAAATCTATCAAACCTACCAAAAGATACATTTATATATTGCGACCCACCATATTTAATAACTTTAGCTACATATAATGAAAATGGAAGTTGGACAGAAGAAGATGAGCAGGATTTATTAAAATTTTTAGTACATGCTGATGAGTTAGGTTTAAAATTTGCTCTATCAAATGTATTAAAAGCTAAAGATAAAGAAAATTTAATATTAAAGGAATGGATTAATAAATATGCATATAAAGTAAATATATTAAACAAAGATTATTCTAATAGTAACTATCAACGAAAGAATAAAGATTCTATATCCGAAGAAGTGCTTATTACTAATTATTGAGGAGGCAGTTCATGCACATAAATATTCCATATCGGAGTTTTTGTTGGGTAATTGGAACAACAAGTTTTAGAACAGCAAAGCTAAACTTGAAAATTGAGCAGCAATTAGCATTATTGAATGAATTCTATGATAAGCATATAAAGGAACATGGTAAATGGTTTTGGAATAATCAAACGCAAATTGACTACTATAATTTTATGAAGGAAAAAGAATTCATTAAAGGAGATGCACTTCGAAAAGATAAAGATGCAAGGGAAAAGACATCTGGATTAGTTGATATAGGTCTAATTACCGAAGATAGAAGAATAACAGAAGTAGGTAATGAACTTCTCAATATTGCAACAAAGGGGAACTTTAGAGATAATAATAAATTGAATATTGATAAAGATAGTTATATTTACTTTAAACAACTTTTAAAAACATCTATAAAGGTAAATGATAATATTGTTAGACCATACATTGTTTTAGCAAAGGTACTTACTGAAATTGGAGAACTTAGTTTTGATGAGTTTACTTATTTATTACCATTAGCTATTTCTGTTGAGAGTACAAAAAATATTATTTCAAGAATTAAAGAGTTAAGAAATAACAAAATTACAATAGTAGATATAATATATGAAGAATTAATGCAGATGGATAATTATAAATTAGCATATGAACATTTTATTAATCAAAAAGTATCAGAAGACTTAATATGTACAGTTGGAATAAATAGAAAAAGTAGGAGTTACGATAAACCTTATTATAATTTGTATAGAAGAATAAAAAATGTATTTCTGGCTAAAAAGTATGATGAAATTTATGAATTATATTTGGCATCAAAGCAAATAAATCAAAAGCCAGGGAATTTATGGAGAAAATTTTTATTTAAGACAACAAATGCAAATAGTATTAAAAAAAAATGGAATAAATAATATTAACGAGGATTGTCCATTTCATGGTTGCAAATCTGAAATAGATATTAAAAAAATATTTTTCAAGTATCTTCATGTATTTAAGGCTATGGCAACACTGTCAGATTATTTCGATCTGAATAGGAGATATTTAAATCTTACTGAGACGCTTGTATTTGAAGACCAAATAGTACGTTTTGATTTGTTGCCGAAATATTTCTTCGAAACTTGTATCAATAATATCATTGATATAGCATTTACTGAAGATAATAATTTAAGCAAATCAATCTCATTGCAAGATATTTCAAAAGGTTTAGTATTTAATGAGAAAGAAATATATGAAAGAATAAGTAAAAAATTAGGAACAGTTATTCAAACCCATGAACAAGCGACCGCTTTTATTAAGGATGAACGTTATAGAAGATTTAATCAATTAATAGATAAGAAATTTAATGATTCAGTTTTAGTTGAATTATACATTCACTATTAATTGAAGCTACTCTAACTGAAGGAATTAATCAAAGAAGGGCGGAGATGGAACCAGTTTCAAGACATTTAGGAGAACATAGGCTAAAATATGGAAATCCTTTTGACTATAGTTTATTTATAAGTACATATTTACACAAAAATGTTGTAACTGATTTTAGATATAGAAAATTTATACCTTACTTTGGCAAAGATGATAAGATGATTGATGGTATGAAAATTATAGCATTAGATACAAAATCTTTAAAAAACATTTTAATCAATGGTAGTACATATAAGTTTTTATATGGAATATTTGAAAAGTATTACAAGTCTGATTTACAGATGCCTGATTGGCATGATTCTCTGATTAAAGAAGCTACAGCAAAGTATGGGAATAAAAAATAACCACATTACATTTAGCGTGGTTGTATCTATTTTAAAGAGAGTGTACTATATTCTGTATAAATGGATTTTTGATAAATATAGATAAGGATTTATTTAAAACAATAAATGTAAAAGTCAATCAAAAAGTTTACCACCTGACAACGAATTAGTTTACCACTTGTGACAGTGAATTAGTTTACCACTTATCACATTTATGACAGTCAAAAAGTTTACCACTTTTA
>Ga0255346_1007077_pt1 | contig 10657 bp, 7 predicted proteins | sample wastewater_treat_FD_194410 | JGI IMG/M metagenome (GOLD analysis project Ga0255346, IMG submission 194410) | Wastewater microbial communities from Lulu Island WWTP, Vancouver, Canada - plant22 | ecosystem: Engineered > WWTP > Wastewater > Unclassified | place: Canada: Vancouver, British Columbia... | reverse complement strand
CTTCGCCCCGGAGGGGCGCGCCTCTCGACCCGGCGAGCTCTGGAGATCCGAGGCGCACGCCTCCACCCTTGAGAGGATTGGCGACAGCGGTGGCCGCGACTTCTACGAGGGGGAGATCGCGGGGAAAATTCTCGAGGCGGCGCGAAGGACCGGGGGTTACTTCACCGAGGACGATCTGGGGGCCTTCTCCCCGGAGTGGGTCGAGCCGATCGGAGTGAACTACAGGGGTTGCAGGGTCTGGGAGATTCCCCCTAACGGTCAGGGGATCGCGGCCCTCATAGCCCTGTCCATACTGGACGGGTTCGATTTCCAGTGCCGGGACCACCCCGAGACTGTCCACCGCCAGTTGGAGGCGATGAAGGCCGCGTTCGCGGACGCTCACAGGCACGTCGCGGACACCCGCTTCAGCAGCGTACCGGTCGCGGGGCTTCTTGAGCAGTCCTACGCCGACTCGAGGCGCGCCCTCATCGGCGACCGGGCGGCGGACTGGAGGGCCGGCGAGCCGAGGCCGGGCGGCACGGTCTACCTGTGCACCGCCGACGGCGAGGGGACCATGGTCTCCTACATACAGAGCAACTACATGGGGTTCGGCTCCGGCGTGGTGATACCGGGCACGGGAATAGCCCTCAACAATCGCGGCCACTGCTTCTCCCTCGACGCCGGACACCCGAACGCCCTTGAACCGGGCAAGAGACCGTACAACACGATTATTCCGGGCTTCCTGACTAAGGACGGCGCACCGGTGGGCCCGTTCGGGGTCATGGGGGGATTCATGCAGCCGCAGGGGCATGTGCAGGTTGTAATGAACACCCTGGACTTCGCAATGAACCCCCAGCAGGCCCTGGACGCGCCTCGATGGCAGTGGACCGGGGGGGTGGAGGTGCTCGTCGAGAACTCCTTCAACCCCGACCTGGCGCACAGCCTGCGCCGCAGGGGGCACGGGGTGAAGTACGAGATGGAGCCGGCGTCGTTCGGAAGGGGGCAGATAATATGGAGGACGCCGGAGGGGACCCTCGCCGGCGCTACTGAATCCAGGACCGACGGCTGCGCCGCCGCTTGGTGACTGGACACGACCAGTTGACTGAACATACGAAATCATACTAGTAATACCACGCTTGCGCAAGGGTGTTACTTGTTATAACATCCCTCGAACAGTGCTGAGAATCGAGGTCGGGGAGGAACGCCATGCGCATGGTCATTCCGGTGGGGGAGATACGCCCGCCATGGATTATTGATGAAGATATACTCTCGGCGAGCGGCGTCACCCTTGTGAGGCGAGGCGCGCATGCGACCGAGTCGCTGAGGCGCGCGATGCTCCGGAACGGGATAACCACGGTGCGCGTGCGCCTGGGGGAGGAGGCCGGCAAACCCATAAAGCCACCCATCCCCGCCGACTTGGCGCTTCAGGCGCGGCGCGGGGTCCAGAAGCTCATAATTCGGACCATGCGCGACAGGACCATCTCCTCCAACCTTCTCTCGTACCTCATCGCGCAGATGTCCGTGGTGGTGGAGGCTCTCTTCTCGGGAGAATCCCCCGTCTTCTCGGAGCTGCACTCACTCTCGGATCACGATGCATACACCTACGAGCACTCATGGTCGGTCGCGCTGTTCTCCCTGGTGCTGGGGCGGGTCGCCATGGAGGCCGGCGTAATGAAGAGGCTTGACTACACGGACCGCCTCAACCTCGGCATCGGGGCGGTGCTGCACGATATCGGCAAGACCCTCATCTCCCCCTCGATCCTGAACAAACCAGGGCCTCTGAACGACGATGAATGGAAGATAATGAGGAGGCACCCGCAGGACGGTTTCGACCTTCTGCGCCCCTACACGTCGCTCATGCCGATGGTTCGAGCTATCGTGGCCTTTCACCATGAACGCCTCGACGGCAAGGGATACGGGCTGGTCGACGGAAACACTCTGCCGGGGGAGAGGATCCCCATGTCGGTGCGCATAGTGACGGTCGCCGATGCGTACGACGCCATGATCTCCACCAGGCCCTACAAGAGGGGCAGGTTGCCCTTCGAGGCGCTCGAGATACTCCAGGAGAGGGCGGGAGATCAGTTCGATCCGGGTCTCGCGCCGCTGATGGAGCAGGTTGTGATCCCCTTCCCGGAGGGGGCTCTGCTGCTCATGAGAGACGGTGCGGTGGCCTCTGTCCTCTCCGATGGCGGCCTGGGCTCGCGACATCCGAGGCCGGTCTGCCTGGTGGTCGGCACCTTCGACCGCGGCTCGAGGATGCGCCCGGGGCAGACCTTTGTCCTCGAGGAGCGCGAGACGGTGCTGCTTGGCGCTGCGACCCCGGATGAAATAGTGACCTCGACGATGCGCGAGGGAAGGGGGAAGCTCGTGATCCACTCGGCGATTCCCCCGTGGGACGACCTCTTTGCAGCCGCCCTGGAGCGAGCGGACATCGGAAGCCTGGAGCCTCCGAACGCGGGGTGACGGGCAACCTTCGCTCCAAGGGTTTTCACTCCGCAAGATTGCACAGGGACGGTTTTTCAATTATACTTATCGCAAAAAATTGAAGGGAGGGGCCAGGGTTGAATGTCGATGCCTATCTCGCCGTCGCCAGAGGCGACCGCGAGGCCGACCTGGTTCTCCGCGGCGCCCGCGTCGCGAATGTGTTCACCCTCGAATACGAGGAGACCGACGTGGCGGTGTACGGAGGGCGCATTGCCGGGGTCGGCGCGGGCTACCGCGGAGTGGTGGAGGAGGACCTGTCCGGGCTCGTGCTGACTCCAGGCTTCCTTGACGGACACTGCCACGTGGAGAGCACCATGCTCACCCCGGCGGGGTTCTCCGAGTTGACGGCGGTGCGCGGGACCACGGGTGTGGCCGCCGATCCGCATGAGATTGCCAACACCTGCGGCATGGCCGGAGTGGAGTACATGTGGCGAGAGAGCTTGGACTGTCCGATCGACCTCCTGTTCTCCGCCCCCTCCTGCGTGCCCGCCTCGTCCTTCGAGTCGCCGCTGGAGCCGCTGGACGCCTGCGCCATGCTCGAGATGTTCGATAGAGGGCTGTGCAGCTCGCTGGGCGAGGTTATGAACTACCCCGGCGTCATAGGGGGGGATCCGGCGGTGTGGGCCAAGCTGTACGCGTCCGGCAGACGTCCGAGGTCGGGGCACGCCCCTGGATTGATCGGCAGAGACCTCTGCGCCTATCTGTTGTCGGGCTGCGACTCGGACCACGAGAGCTTCACGCTGGAGGAGGGCCGCGAGAAGCTGCGCCGTGGAATGTGGCTGATGATACGCGAGGGCGCCACGGAGAAGAACCTGCAGGAGCTAGCGCCCCTCGTTGTGGAGAACGAGGCGAGGTCGAGCCGCTGCATGATGGTGAGCGACGACCTCTCGGCCCGCTACCTGAGGGATTGCGGGCACATGGACGAGAAGCTGCGCCGCGCGGTCGAATGCGGAATCTCCCCGCTCGCCGCGCTGAGGATGATCACCCTGTCGCCTGCGGACTACTTTGGCTGGCGCGACAGAGGGGCCGTCGCCCCCGGCAGACTGGCGGACCTGGTCGCTGTGGACTCCCTCGAGACGTGCCGCGTCAGGAGGGTCTGGAAGCGCGGCAAGCTGATCGCGGAGGACGGCAGGCTCCTTGGAGGGCCGGTCCCGCGTTCCGCACCGCCCGCCGTCTCCACCAGTACCCTTCCTGCGCCGAGCGAGCGGGATTTCAGGATTCTCGTCCCTCAGGGGATGAAGATCCGGGTGATCGGCTTGAAGAGGGACCAGGTGGTCACCGAGCACCTGGTGCTGCCGCCCACGATACGGGACGGCCTGGCCGTGACCGACCCTGGGCGCGACCTGGCCTGGCTGGCGGTAATGGAGAAGAACCGGGGCACCGGCAGGATGGCGGTGGGCTTCGTGCAGGGGCTCGGCCTGAAGGAGGGCGCGATATGCTCCTCCGTGGCGCACGACGCCCACAACTACATCGTTGCAGGCATGGACGCTCGTTCGATGCGTAGAGCATTCGCCCTGCTCATCGAGCTGGGAGGAGGCATCGGCGCGGTCAGGGGCGACGACGTGCTCGCCTCGCTCTCCCTTCCGGTAGGCGGCCTCATGAACGCCTCCCCCGCTGACGGAGTGATAGACGGCTTCGAGGAGGTTGAGAGAGCCGCTCTGACCCTGGGCACGGAGCTGGAGCACCCCTACATGGCTCTGAGCTTCCTGTCTCTGTCGGTGATCCCGGAGCTTAAACTCACGGACCAGGGGTACGTCGATCTCGGCAGGGGGGGGATACAGTCGCTTTTTGTAGGAGCATGATCGTAAAAAATTCACACAGAAAGGCAGGTATAGTAATGTCGTTTTTGGAGAAACAGTTCAGGCTCAAGGAGTGCGGGACGGACGTTAAGACCGAGGTAATGGCTGGAATAACCACGTTCATGACGATGGGGTACATAATATTCGTCAACCCCGGTATTCTGTCCAACGCCGGGATGCCCTTCGGGGCGGTGATGACGGCCACGTGCCTGTCGGCGGCCATAGCGACCTACCTCATGGCCTTCATGGCGAACTACCCGATCGCTCTGGCGTCGGGCATGGGGCTAAACGCCTTCTTCGCCTTCGGCGTGGTGCTCGGAATGGGCATCTCCTGGCAGGTCGCACTGGCGGCGGTGTTCGTAGAAGGAATCCTCTTCATACTGCTGACCCTCACCAAGCTGCGGGAGAGCGTCGTCAACGACATCCCCATGTCGCTCAAGATAGGGATCTCCGCGGGAATCGGTCTTTTTATCGCATTCATCGGCCTTCAGGGGGCCAAGATAATCGTCAAGGACGAAGCAGTGCTCGTGACGCTCGGAAACCTCAAGAGCCTGGAGGTCGGCCTGGCCATAGCGGGCTTCCTCATCATGGCGGCGCTCGAGGCGCTCAGGGTCAGAGGCGCCATCCTGATCGGCATACTGGTTATCACGATCGCGGCCATTCCCCTCGGTGTGGCGCAGGCGCCGGAGAGCCTCGTCTCCTCCATCCCGTCCGTGATGCCGACGCTTATGCAGATGGACTTCTCCGGCCTGTCGAACCCCAACTTCTGGATCGTCATGTTCTCTTTCTTCTTCGTCGACTTCTTCGACACGGTGGGGACGCTCGTCGGAGTGACAAAGCGCGCCGACATGCTCGACTGCAACGGCTGCCTGCCCAAGGCGCGGGAGGCCCTGATGGCCGACGCGATCGGCACCGTGGCCGGCGCGGTGCTGGGCACCTCGACCGTGACCTCCTACGTGGAGAGCGCGAGCGGCGTGGAGGTGGGCGGCAGGACCGGCCTGACGGCCTTCGTCACGGCCACCCTGTTCATACTCGCCCTCTTCTTCTCGCCCATAGTGGCGATCGTGCCGTCCTGCGCGACGGCCCCGGCGCTGGTCCTGGTCGGAGTCTTCATGATGATGAGCCTCAAGGACCTGGACTACGGCAACTGGACCGAGCTCGTCCCGGCCTGCATCGCCATCATGGTCATGCCGTTCAGCTACAGCATCGCCGTCGGCATAGAGTTCGGGATCATCTCCTACGTGGCGATAAAGATCCTCAGCGGAAAGATGAAGGACGTCAGCGCCATCATGATCGGCCTGGCGGTGCTGTTCATCGCCAAGGAGCTGTTCTTCTAGGCGGGAGAATCACAGGACGCTTCGGCGGGGTTGAAAAATGGGAGCGCCGGGCCTCGAGCCCCGGCGCTCCTTGTTGAGCCGCTCCCGCCGCATACCTCGACCACGCCGACCACCGCCCCCGATGGTGTAGAATGTGTTCGGACGGATCCATATCCTGGACGGAGGGTGATCAGCGTGGCGCATCCCGAGTACGGCCCCGTTCATTCCAAGAAAATGACCAGGCTGTCGACCGCGATCAAGCTCGCGAGACAGATCCTGCTACTGATCGTCGTGGCGGTCCTGCTCGTCCTGTTCCTGATCGTGGGGGAGCTGCTGTTCAAGGACATCGGCTTCGACTGGTCGGAGTCGTTGCTGGTCAAGATGATCATCGAGCGAAGGTCCTTGGCCCCCTAAAGTGGCCGTCCGCGTCCCCGTCAACTAGCCCGCGCCGGTGCAGGCCCCTCAGGCCGGCTGTCGCTCGATCCTGCCCCTTCTCATGAAGATCCTTCTCTGCGTCACGCTGTCTAGCCACTGGAGGTCGTGAGTGGCTATCAGCGGCAGGGCCCCCCACATCCTGCGAGCGTCCAGTATAACCTGAGCGATGAGCTGGGCGCTCTCCTCGTCGACGTTGGCGGTGGGCTCGTCAAGCAGAAGCACCTTCGTCCGGAGCGCCAGCCTGGATGCCAGCGCGACCCTCCTGGCCTCTCCCCCCGACAGCTGGTACCACAACCTGCGCGCGAAGTCGGGGGAAAGCCCCACCATCTCCAGGGCCTCGACCACCCTGGAGCGCACGTCCTTCATCCCGCGAGCCTTTAGCCCGTACGCTACGTTCTCGAACACGGAGCGGCGGAGCAGGTACGGATCCTGCAGCAGCATGGTGGCGTCCAGGCTCCCCCTGCCGCTCTCCCCTGCGGTCGCGCCCTGAAACATAAGTTCGCCGGATATCGGAGGGAGCAGGAAGGCCAGCAGGTTGAGCAGGGTGCTCTTGCCGCTGCCGTTGTGCCCCACGAACGCCACCGGGCCGTCGTCGTACAGGGAGAGAGACTCCACGCGCAACACCGGCTTTCCCTCGTATCCGCAGACGATGTCATTGAGCTGGTACACCGGGATCCTCGCGTCAATGGTCATGCCGCGCTCCTTCCGCGCAGGAACGACACGCTCCAGTTGAGTACGAAGGAGAGGCTGAGCAGCAGGACGCCCAGTGCTATCCCGGTGGCGAAGTTGCCCTTGCCGGTCTCGAGGGTTATCGCGGTGGTGATGGTCCTGGTGTGCCACTTGATGTTTCCCCCCAGCATCATCGAGACCCCGACCTCCGCCGTGACGCGGCCGTAGGCGGTGACCGCGGCGAGGAGTATCTGGTGGCGGGCCTCCCAGAGGGTGGAGAGCAGCAGTCGGCGTCCGCGCGCGCCCAGCGTGAGCAGGGTGAATCGAAGGCGCCTGTCGGTGTTCTCGACGGCGGAGGCGGTGAGCGCCATGATTATCGGAAGGGCCAGTATCGTCTGGCCTATGGCCATGCCGCTCGTCGTGAACAGCAGCTCGAACGAGCCCAGCGGCCCCCTGTTCGAGATGAAGGCGTAGACGAACAGGCCCACCACGACGGTTGGGATCGACAGCAGGGTGTCGACCAGCAGGCGGACCGCCCTCCTTCCGGGAAAAGAGAAGTGCCCCAGGGCGAACCCGGCAGGTATGCCGATCAGCAGAGAGACTAGCATGGAAAGGCTGGACAGCTTGAGAGTCTCGAACACCGCGGACCAGACCTCCTCGTCGCCGGAGAACAGAAGATCGAATCCCTGCAGAAATCCTTCAGAGAGAAAATTCAAAATCACGCACCCTTTCAAGATGGCCGGCCCGCGACCTTGGAGTGGTTTTGGCGGGGCATTTGTCCCCCTTCGGGCGGTATATTATGGTATCATATCTCTACGCGTTACAAATCACATGTTACTAGGAGGTAGAAGATGAAATTTAGCAAGTTGTTCGCGGTTGTGCTGATCTTCACGATGCTCTTCGCCGGGCCGGGGACGGGCTCGGCGGCCGAGGTGCTGCGCATGGCAACGACCACCAGCACCGACAACACCGGGTTGCTCGACTACCTGGCACCGCTGCTGCTCGAGGAGAAGGGGATAGAGCTGCAGTGGGTCGCGGTCGGTACGGGCAAGGCGCTGGAGTACGGCAGGAACGGCGACGTGGACGTCCTGCTGGTGCACGACCCCGAGGCCGAGGCCAAGTTCGTGGCCGAGGGGGCGGGGGTCAACCGTAGGCAGGTCATGTTCAACGACTTCATCATCGTCGGGCCCGACTCGGACCCCGCGAAGGTGCGCGGCCTGTCGGTCACCGAGGCCTACAAGAAGATAGCCCTGGAGGCCGCGCCGTTCGCCAGCCGGGCGGACAAGTCCGGCACTCACATGGCGGAGCTGCGCCTCTGGGCCGCTGCGGGGATGCCGGAGCCGGACAAGGAGAAGTGGTACATCCAGACCGGGCAGGGGATGCTCGAGACCCTGATGATCGGCGCGGAGCGCAAGGGTTACGTGTTCACCGACCGGGGCACCTTCATCAAGTACCAGGACGCCCAGAAGGACGCCTCGGACCTGGAGATTGTCATCGAGGGCGACGACTCGCTTAAGAACCAGTACAGCGTAATCGCTGTGAACCCTGCGAAGTGGGAGAACATACGCTACGACCTGGCCCTTCAGTACATCGACTGGATGGTCTCCCCCTCGACCCAGAAGGCCATCGCCGACTTCTCCCTGCTGGGCAAGCAGCTCTTCTTCCCCAACGCGGAGCGCTAGGGTCCGCGGCAGGACGACAGTAGATACAAAAGCGTCCCCCGCCTGTCAACGGCGGGCGGACGCTTTCTCTAACACCCTGCTCGGTCAATCCCCCGCAGCCCAGCCAAGAAGCCGCTCTATCTCCTCGGGCGGGGCCGGCCTGAAGAAGTGGAAGCCCTGCGCCTCGTCGCAGCTCTCCTCCCTCAGGAAGTCCATCTGCGCCTCCGTCTCCACTCCCTCCGCCAGGGCCGAAATCCCGAGCGCCTTCGCGAGCCTTATCATTATTGCGGCGATCGTCCTGTCCCTCTCGCTCTTCACCGCGTCGTGCACGAACTGCATGTCTATCTTGATCCGGTCGAGCCGGAACTCCTTCAGCCTGCCCAGGGATGCGTATTCCGCCCCGAAGTCGTCGACAGCGACCGAGACCCCCAATCCGCTCAGCTTCTTAAGGCCCTCCCTCGCTCTCTCGGACTCCCCCAGAGCCGACAGCCTGGTCACCTCCAGCTCGAGCAACAGCGGATCGAGCCCCTCCTCCGCCAGGATCGCGGCGAGTTTCTCCGGGAACTCGGGGTTGTAGAGCTGCACCGGCGAGAGGTTGACCGCCATCCTCATAAGCGGCGGCGCGGAGGGCATCCACTTCACCCTCTGTCGCACGGCCGCCCGCAGCACCCACTCCCCGATAACATCCATCATGCCGTTCATCTCGGCCAGCGGGATGAACTCAAGAGGGGGAACGACTCCCATCTCGGGGTGATTCCACCTGAGCAGAGCCTCCACCCCTGAAACAGCGCCCCCGGCGACGCTCACCTGGGGCTGGTAGTGGATGGTAAGCTCGCCGCGCAGATGGGACCCGAAGAGATCGCCGGACAACCTCTGGTTCCTCTTGGCTGCATCGGTCATCTCCGTTGTGCACATCACGTACTGGTTCTTGCCCAGCGCCTTGGCACCGTACATGGCGGCGTCGGCGTTGGCCAGCAGCGAGTTCTCGTCCGCCCCGTCGCGAGGGTAGACTGCGACTCCCGCGCTGCCCGACAGCATGAAAGCCTGCCCGTGCGCGGTGAAGGGTTTTGCGAAAAGCCCCATGACGTGCCCGGCGATCTTCCCCGCGCTCTCGTAGTCCGTTATGTCGTCCACCAGGACCAGGAACTCGTCTCCTCCCAACCTCGCCACGAAGTCCGCCTGGCGGAGGCGCTGACGCAGGTTCCGCGCAAGCTCCTGCAGGACCGCGTCTCCTCCGCTGTGCCCCAGCATGTCGTTTATCACCTTGAATCCGTCCAGGTCGATCAAGATGAGCCCCATCATCGTGTTGTTATCGTCCGCCCGGCTCATCGAACGGGAAAGCCGCTTCATGAAGAAGGCGCGGTTCGGGAGGCCGGTGAGCTGATCGTGGAGGGCGGCGCTCTCTATCTCCAGCTCGGACCTGATCCTGATGAACCCGTCGGCCAGGAGGTTCGAGAGGATCTTCAGCAGGTCGGTGTCGAAGTCCCCGCAGCCCCTGTTACCCTTGGCGAACAGTAGCCCTATGAAGCCCAGCACTGTCCCGTCCTCCTCTATGGGGACGGCGACCGCGGACTTCACCCCGGTCATTGAGAATACGCTGATCCACGGCGAGTGCGGCTCCTCCGACGCGATCTCCGCGTCCTCGATGCACAGGATTCTCTCGCGGCTCAGCCTCTCGAGCCACAGGTTCAGCCCCTGCGGCGGATTGGTCCTCCACTCCGGCAGGAACAGCGAGATCCCCTCCAAGCACCACTCCCGGCCGTAGGCGATGGACGAACTCTCCTCGTCAACGAAGAAGACCCCGCAGCGGTCGGCCTGGAAGAACTCCCCTATGCCCCTCAGGACCGAGTCCACCCTGTCGTTCAGGGTCGTTCGGCTGACGCTCAGGAGGTCGTTCGATACCTGCGACACCAGCCTCTGGAGGTTTGCGCTGCGCACGCTCTCCTTTAACCTGCCGGTGTAGGTCTTGTTGACGAACGACCCGACCAGGAAGGCCACGAGGAAGATGCTGATCCTGGCGATGTAGTCGAAGGAGTCCATGATGATGAGGTTGCTCGGCGCGTTGATCCAAACCGGGATCTGCGTGGCGATGGATACCGCCGTCACCAGCGCGAGAGGGGTGCGCGAGCTGTAGAGCAGCGACACCATCATCATTACGATAGGGTAGACCCATATCGTAATGCCGGCGAATTCGATGAACTGCCAGGTGATGGCCGGCACGCTCAGGAGCATGGCGAAGAGCAGGGTGAACCGCCTCAGGCCGCTGCTCCTGATGAACTGGGAGACCATTGTGACCGCGCACATCAGGAAGAAA
>Ga0255346_1007058_pt1 | contig 10681 bp, 9 predicted proteins | sample wastewater_treat_FD_194410 | JGI IMG/M metagenome (GOLD analysis project Ga0255346, IMG submission 194410) | Wastewater microbial communities from Lulu Island WWTP, Vancouver, Canada - plant22 | ecosystem: Engineered > WWTP > Wastewater > Unclassified | place: Canada: Vancouver, British Columbia... | reverse complement strand
TTTACTATAAATTTACAAATGATTTAATTATCAATCTCTTGTGCTGCCAGTAAAGGACAATTTCATGACCAAAAATATTTCGGCGATTACCAGAAGAGAACTGATGCAAAGAGCAGCTTTATCCGCGTTGTTTCTTAGCTTGCCCCCTTTAACCGGCTTTTCATCAATTCCCCGCTACCGCCCGATTGAAAGCTCCCCGGGAAAAGCTCTTTATCTGACACACGCCGAAATTATCGATGTCGTAAAAGGAACATTGCTGAGCAATCAGACAATTACCATCAGCAAAGGAATTATTGAATCCATTTCCGAGCAGGTCCCTGTCGCGCGGGAAGGTGACCTTACGCTGGATTTGAAAAACCAATACGTCCTTCCCGGTTTGATTGACGCGCACTGCCACGGGACGTTGCCGGGCGGTTCCGCTATTCAAGTCGGTCTTTTTCTGACAATAATGAATCAACTGAAAAGAAATTATATCCAACAACTCAGGCAGGGCGTAACCACCATTCGAGACATGGGAGCGCTGCCAAAAATCCTGCACGACCACCTTGAGCAAATTCAAACAGGCGAACTGATCGGACCGCGCGTGGTTTACTGCAACGCCTTCACCAATATTCACGGCGGTCATCCCGACTTTAATCCGCAGGAAATGAGCATTTTTGCCTGGCTGATACTGGCATTCACCGGCCGTTCAAACATGTGGTTCCAGGACACGGAAGAGCTCAAAGAAAAAATGCGGCAAAACAGCGCGGGCGGCGCATCGTTCATCAAACTGACGATGGACAAAATTTCCGTCCTCTGCGGCAAGGGCGAAATACCCGCCTATACTGATGAACACCTGAAAACAATCTGCGATTTCGCGCAAAAAAACAATCTGCCCATTGCCGGACATATTCACACCAAATTCGGTTTTGACCGCGCCGTGCAATACGGCATCAACACCATGGAACATTCCATCTCCGATGCCGTGCTGACGCCAAAAGACATTGAAGCTATGGCCAAAAAGAAAATCGCCAATATACCGACGATGACCATCGCGCAGAGACTTTCCGCGCCTGAAGCGTACGATGAACTGCCCAAAAAATTCCGCACTGATTTTATCGAGCAGGAAATAGCACTGCGCCGCGATTACATCAACTCCGCGCCGAATGACTACACGGAACCAGCTATCCATAAAAACAACGTCGTCCATCTGCAAAACTACAAAAAATACGGCTGCGACGATTTGTATAAAATGCGGAAGTTCATGGCCAATCCCGAAATTTATTTCAACATTCTGCTGCTTGGTCCCAAAAACCTGCTGGCAATGAGAGACGCCGGGATTATCATCGGCTGCGGCACGGACGCGGGCGTGCCCTTCGCGTACCACGGAACTCTGTGGCAGGAAATGGAAATGCTTCACCGCGTCGGCCTATCAAACAAGGAAGTCCTGCGCTCAGCCACAATCAACAACGCAAAAATCGTCGGCATGGCGGATAAAATCGGCACGATTGACGTCGGCAAATACGCGGATCTGGTAATCTTTGAGGAAAATCCGCTGGAAAAAATCGAAGCCTGCCGCAAACCGCAAACGGTGGTGAAAGACGGCAAAATTTACGAGACAGAAAAAATTGCGTTGAAGACATAATTTAGTGAATCGCCGGAACACCGCCGTTTTTCCCGCTTTTAATACCAAAAGGTTTCAGCAACATACCTTGCCTTGCGTGTTTTTTCTTGAAATTCCGGTCAACCTGACTTATAAGCGGGAATCTTTTTGGGAGGACAGATGATGAATTACCGCTCTTACGATGAGGCGTACCGCAGTTCCATAAACAATCCGGATGAATTTTGGACAGACGCCGCCGAAGCTGTTTCTTGGGTAAAAAAATGGGACAGTGTTATTTACAGTCCCAAACCTCAGTTCTACAAATGGTTTGAAGGCGCGCAGATGAATACATGCTACAACGCGGTTGACCGGCATGTAGAGCGCGGCAGGAAAAACCAAACCGCCGTCATTTATGACAGTCCCGTCACAGGTGTTGTGAAAAGAATAACCTACGGGCAACTTCTTGATGAGGTTGCGCTTGTCGCCGGCATGCTGAAAAAAAACGGCGTCGAAAAAGGCGACCGCGTTATAATTTACATGCCGATGATTCCCGAAACCCTCTTCGCGATGCTCGCCTGCGCGAGAATAGGGGCCATCCATTCCGTGGTCTTCGGCGGATTCGCCCCCAACGAACTGGCGATAAGAATCGATGACGCCAAGCCCAAAGTCATTCTTTCCGCATCATGCGGCATAGAACCAAAAGGCGCTATACCCTACAAGCCTCTTCTGGACAAAGCCATAGAGCTCTGCGCGCACAAGCCTGAAAAATGTTTTATTTTCCAGCGCCCGCAGGTTAAGGCCGAACTGATTGCGGGCAGAGACATGGATTGGCAGGAAGCTCTGAAGGAAGCGAAGCCGGCGGAATGTACGACCGTCCGGTCGACAGACCCGCTTTATATACTTTATACCTCAGGCACGACGGGAATTCCCAAGGGCGTGGTGCGGGATAACGGCGGCCATGCGGTGGCGCTCTTGTGGAGCATGAAAAACATCTACGGCATCGAACCCGGAGACGTCTACTGGGCGGCCTCCGATTTGGGCTGGGTTGTCGGCCATTCTTACATCGTTTACGCGCCGCTGCTTTACGGCGCTACAACAATCATCTACGAGGGCAAACCGGTAGGCACGCCGGACCCCGGCGCTTTCTGGCGGGTAATCAATGAGCATAAGGTAAAAGTTTTGTTCACGGCGCCCACCGCGTTCCGCGCGATAAAAAAAGAAGACCCCTCCGGCTCCTTCATCAAAAAATACGACATCTCCTGCCTGAAATATCTTTTTTTGGCCGGAGAAAGGCTCGACCCGGATACATATCACTGGGCGGTGAATATTCTGAATATACCGGTCATTGACCACTGGTGGCAAACAGAAACGGGCTGGGCGATTGCCGCGAATTGCATGGGCATTGAACATCTGCCGGTAAAGGCCGGTTCTCCCACAAAACCAGTTCCAGGATATAACATAAAAGTGCTGGATGAAAATGGGGAAGAATTTCCCGATCAGGCGGAAGGAACAATAGCGATAAAACTGCCCCTGCCCCCGGGCTGCCTGACCACGCTCTGGGAAAAAGACGATGCTTATGTTTCCTCATACCTGGAAGCATTTTCCGGATATTACACGACCGGGGACGGCGGATTCAAAGATAAGGACGGATACATTTATATCATGGGGCGCGTTGACGACATAATCAATGTTGCCGGCCATCGGCTTTCCACAGGCGGCATGGAGGAAGTTGTCGCCAAACATCCCTCTGTCGCCGAATGCGCCGTTATCGGCGTTGATGACCAGCTCAAAGGACAGGTGCCGGTTGGCTTTGCCGTGTTAAAAGCGGGGGTGACAAAAAAACCTGACGAAATTCAGAAAGAAATTGTGGGAATGATCCGCGACCAGATTGGCGCGTTAGCCTGCCTTAAAGATGTGGCCATTGTCGGACGCCTTCCCAAAACACGCAGCGGAAAAATTCTGCGCTCGACAATGCGTAAGATTGCGGACGGGAAAGAATTCAACGTGCCGTCAACGATAGAAGACCCGGCGGTTTTGGGAGAGATTCAGTACGCGCTCAAGAAAGCGGGTTACCCGAAAAAGTAGGACGACGAGTATTTAGTTTTTCGCGGAGAGATTTCCGCGCCCGGAGACATAATCTGCTGTTCGCTTGTTGATTAACTTGCTGGCATTCATGGATCTTCGCCACTGAAAAAAGCTAACCACCGCTATTTCCAAAAGAGTGATAAGCAGAAGCAAGTGGCTCATTTTCCCCATGGTTGAAGTGCTCACGAATCCCACCGTCCACAGAATTGTCATGATAAACAAAACCATAAAAACCTTCTTCTGTTACTAAACATTTTGTTTCTCGGGCTGGTTACATCAAACACGGCCAAGCGGGCGGCTTAATTAAAAGTGATAAAGCGTCTGTTATCTCGCCCCTTGGGTTTTTCATCTCCTTTTTCGCGCTTCTCGTTGGGATGAAATATTTTCATGCACCTCGGACAAATTTCCTGAGAGAAATTCGCCTCGGAATTCTCGCGTATATACTGTTCAACCTTCTTCCAGCTCCCTTTGCCGTCGTAAATACTCTTGCAGTAAGAACAAATCGTCAGCACTCCCCTTAACGTCTTGCTCTTCGTCAGGGCGTCTATAAGTTCGGCAATCAGCTTCTCCTTTTCCTGTTCAACCTTCTTACACTCGGTGATATCGCGAATATTGCATTGGATTATCTTTACGCCATTGACTGAATAAATATTGCTGATGAACTCTACGCTGATACTGCGTCCGTCTTTGGTCTGAAGCGGCAAATCCTCGCAACGGATGCTTCCGAGCTGCAATTTTTTGAAAGCTTCCCGGCTTTCCGCGATTTCTTTAAGCGTTTCCTGTTCCCAAATCTTTTTCCCGATAATTTCCGCGCGGGAATGGCCCAGCATAGCGGTTAAGGACGAATTGACATCGCTTATTTTTCCCGTACGCGCATTGAGAATTAAAATGCCGTCCTGAACGGCTTCCATCAGACGCCTGTAGCGTTCCTCTGATTTTTTAATTGTCGCGGATGTCTGCCTGCATTTTTTTGATTTACTTCTGTTGATTGTTTGTAACATACGCTATTCTTCAATTATCTTCTAAGGGGAGGGAATTTGCGCAGAACAGACATCCGCCGATCTTTTAACCACTGTTCCGTAAATTCCTGCCGAAACCTTTTTTATTCTCCTTTTTGTTCCATGTGCTCCGTTTTCTACCCAAAACAAATCATCGCCGGGTTCTTACCGGCCGCCTTAAACAACAATCACGGCGGCTTCCGTGTCACTATTTATTTTAAGCCCTTCGGAGGGCGCCTGTTCACTCTTCGTCTGCGTGCGTGTCCTTGAAAATATATCCGGCCGCTTGATTTCGATGTTTTGAGGAGATGATAAAATCGCCATATTCAACGCAAAACCGCCGAACAAAGAACCGATCAGAATAAACATCGGTATCAATGCTTTTAAAAAAGCCTTCACGTTTATCACTTTATTGTCACTCATAACTTTTTTCCCTGTTTTATTCTCCTGCATTCACTCCAAAGGCAGCGTTGATGATTTTGTAAATAGTTAAAAGCAAATAGCTTGCCAAAAAGAGAAAAAATTAAGCTGTTAATTACCCTTTAATAACAAAGGATTAGGTTTGCGGGGAAAAAAGTGAAAAAATGGGCGGCGGTCTTGCCCTCAATATTTATAGCGTAGCCTCAATATCTTGAGGGGTCAGGCCGAAGGAAAACAGAGATTCAAACGGATTTTTTCGGTGTCGGCCGCTTTATGCCGAACTTATTCATCCTCGCCCGTAAAGTGCTCGGGTGAAGCCCAAGGATTTCGGCGGAACCGTTTTTGCCTTCGATACGCCAGTTGGTTTCCGCAAGGGTCTTGAGGATTTGTTCCTTTTCCATATCCTCGAGTGTTTTTGTGGCGGAAGACGGCGGCAAAGAAAATGATTCCAGATTTTCCGCCAGTTGCAAAACAGGACCGGGGCATAGAATAACGGCCCGTTCAATAACGCTTTCCAGCTCCCGGACGTTTCCGGGCCAAGGATGTTCCTGCAGTTTTTTCATTATTGCTTCCGGCACCGAAGTAATCTGTTTTCCCAATTTTCTGGAATATTGTTCCACGAAGGCCTGTGCCAGCAAAGGGATATCGTCCCTTCTCTGCCTAAGCGGAGGAACAGTGATGGGGAAAACATTGAGACGATAGTAAAGATCCTGCCGAAACCGGCCCTGACGAACTTCCTGCTCAAGGTCCCGGTTGGTTGTGGCGATAATCCGCACATTGACCCTGAGAGTCTGGCTGGAGCCCAGGCGTTCGAATTCGTTGTACTGAATCACGCGCAGAAGCTTGGCCTGCGTTTCCATGGAAAGTTCGCCGATTTCATCAAGGCAGATGGTGGAATCGTCAGCAATTTCAAACCGTCCTATCTGCCGTGTATCCGCTCCGGTAAATGCCCCCTTCTCCCGGCCGAATAATTCGCTTTCCATCAGATTTTGCGGCAGGGCGGCGCAGTTGACGGTAACCATTTTCTTTTTCCGGCGAAGGCTTATTTCATGAATGGCGCGGGCAATCATATCCTTCCCTGTTCCCGTTTCACCCAGAATCAGCACGGTCGCATCCGTTGACGCCACCTGCTCCACGCGGGAAAAAACCGTCTGCATCGCCGCGCTCTTTCCGATAATGTCCTGATAAGAAGTTTCGTCCTGTGTATCCTGCCTGATAAACAGCTTGCCGGCGGTGAAATCGCCCAGTTTCCTCAGCTTTTTCACCGTTTCACTATACATTTCTTCCGCCTGCCTGCGGTAAAGGGCGCTGGAAATAATTTCACCTGCAAGTTTCAATCTGGAAACAAGGGGCGCGGGAAATTTTTTCTCCCGCTTTATCGAGGCAAACGTCATGCCGGTAATTATTTTGCCCGCAATCCGGTAGGGAATGATTAACGTCGATTTTCCTCCCGCGCTGTAAAAAAATTCCTTGTCTATCTTCACCTCTTCGGGGAAGTCTTCAAGACCGCTGAAACAAACATAATCACCGCTTATCACCTGGTTAAAAAGCACGGGAAAATTTTTATTGGTAACATCATGGGGCGCGTTCTTGAACTCAGGAGCGACATGCTGATGAAGGCACTGGATTTCCGTCCCTTCTTCCGCCAGCTTCCACAAGGTTACGCGGTCTATATTCAAACATTCCCGGATTTGCTTCAACGCCTGCGCGATTTTTCCGTCAATTTCTGAAACAGGGGCACCGGACAAGTCAGTGGAAAGCGCTGAAATCAATTGTTCCAGTTCGGGAAACCATTCCTCTTTCGCTTTTTCCACAGCCAGCGATTTTTTTTCTAGCTTGCTGAAGAGAATTTCATTATACCGCCTTAAAAATTCTTCTTCATCGCCCATAGGTTGCGTTGCCGCCGGTTTTGCCGAGCGCTTTTCCTCTAATAATTTTGTGAGGATATCAATTAATATGTCCGGCTCCTGCGGTTTGAGAATGAACCGGTCGGCGCCGATATCCAAGGCGAACTTTTCGTCTTTTGGCTCCGTGTAAGTGGCGGTGTAAAAGGCAAACGGTATATTTTTAAGCTTTTCTTCCGCCTTGCACTTCCGGCAAAACGTAAAGCCATCCATGACCGGCATCAGTATGTCCGAAACAATCATATCGGGCGGCTGAGCCAGGGCCATTTCCAGGGCGACTTGGCCGTTTTGGGCCTCAGATACTTCCCAGTCCTGATTCTCCAATATGTTTCTCAGCAGATAGAGATTATCGCTGTTGTCGTCAACAATCAAAACCCGTGTTTCAGTTTTTTTACCCATATCAAAATACCAAACCCGATGAGCTTTACGTTACGCTTACACACCTATCTCTTCTCTTCAGACAGCATAACACATGCTCATTCCAGAGATGATAAAAGCGCCTTATAACGTCAATTTTTTATTTTCTTCTTATTTGCGCTGAACTTGGAAAAAAGTCAAGGACGTGTTTCAATAGCGTGCATCGGCATCCGCGTCCCGCGCCGGAATCAACCAGCTTGTCGCTGGCTGCGATTGTTACAACGCCGATGCGCGTCGACGAACCGGAAATTTCGCTACCGGTCGTCGGAGGCGATCGACACAAAGTGATTCCCCCCGCGGATAATGATTATTTCTGCACCCGGAAGGGGCCGCGAAGTAAAGCCGTAATGCTGAAAATATTCTCTGTTGGCAATGGTTTCGCCCGGGCGGCTCGAAGCCGAAAACCGCTTGATCATGCCTTCCCAAACAGATTTGACAATGCCGCGGATCATGTTAAAATATCCTCATGAAAATAACGATTGCCATACTCTTCCTGCTGTTGTTTGCGTCCTTTTCTTCGGCGGCTTATGCCGCAGAAAATTCCTGCTACCGCAAGGCGCAGAGTTATCAAAGCTTGCCGGGCGGCACGCAGGAAATGACGCTTGATGCCCGCAGGGTGGTATCGTTCACCAGGCGGACAATAATTTACGATCTGGGCAAAAAAACCATCACCATCGCGGCTGATTCGCTTGCCGCCCAGTATTTTCTGCGTGATCTTGCTGCCGGACGCTGCACGGCGCGGGCAAACGTCACCCTGGAGCCGGAAAGCAATAACCCTCTTAATACCCGCTATAAAGCATCTCATTGAACCACCCCCGGCAATCCCAGACGCAATATTGTGGTTACGCCATCTTTTTTAGATAGTTCAAACATCCGCCGGTAAATCAAAAGGTTTTCCCGCACGCCAAAAACCTCATCCTCAACGTTGCACATTTCGTTTATTTTGGATCCCGTGGCCACATATCGTGTAATTGTCGTCAAAATCTTTCTTGATTTCTTTCGAGGCAAAACCTAAACTCATAATCGAGTTGCGGTCGCGGGCGGCAATGCCCGAAACCATCTCACTCGCGGCAAACTGGAGAGTAACAGTCATGATACTAGACATATTCATACCCTTCCTTATTGGCGCGGTAGCAGGATGTGCCGCTGTGTACGGCATTACCCGTCTTAAAGGTATCTGGATTCTCGGCGCACTGCTTTATCTCGCGGGCGGCATTATGGTTTTTCTCTGCGCTCATTTGATTTTTTATTATCTCGTTGCCGATACACATTATGTTTTTATCCCCGGCATCATAGGCTTTTCTTTGTGGTCGGCTTTGTGCCTGTGCCTGCTCTGGCAAAACGTTTTTTGCGATGAGGGGTTTAATGTCCCACAAATTGATGTATCCTTATAATTTCGTTGACATACAAAAGCGCATTCCCTATACTTTTTATACAATATAAAAATCGACCCGGATAAAAAATGATGAAAGCTCCGCAGGAAATCTTTGCTCTTGTAGCCCGCTTTGAGCAAAATCTTGAAGCCTATCAGTCCGGCAAATACAACGAAACACAAATACGCCGGGAATTTATCGATCCTTTCTTTAAAGTGCTGGGCTGGGATGTCGAAAACACCGCGGGCTATGCCGAAGCCTACAAAGACGTCATTCACGAAGACGCGATAAAAATCGGTTCCGTCAGCAATGCGCCGGATTACAGCTTCCGCATCGGCGGCACGCGCAAATTTTTTGTCGAGGCAAAAAAACCTTCCGTCAATATCGCCGAAGATATCGGCCCCGCTTATCAGGTTAGGCGCTACGCGTGGTCGGCAAAACTGCCCCTTTCCATTCTTACCGATTTTGAGGAATTCGCCGTTTATGACTGCCGTGTCAAACCGGATAAAAGCGATAAAGCATCAACCGCGCGTATCATTTACATGAATTACAAAGAATACCTTACCCGCTGGGAAGAAATCGCTTCTGTTTTCTCCAAAGAAGCGGTGATGAAAGGCTCTTTCGATAAATACGCCGAATCTGCAAAAGCCAAAAAAGGCACGGCGGGAGTGGACGCGGCATTTCTGGCCGAAATCGATTCCTGGCGGCAGGCACTGGCGCAAAACATTGCTCTACGTAATCCTAAGCTCAGCCAAAGAGAACTTAATTATTCCGTAGGCAAAACGATTGACCGCATCATCTTTTTGCGCATCTGCGAAGACCGGGGCATCGAGCCCTACGGCCAGCTTATGGCGCTGCAAAACGGCGCGAATGTGTATAAGAGATTGACGGAAATTTATTACAATGCCGATGACAAATACAACTCCGGCCTATTTCATTTCAAACAGGAAAAAGACCGCTTTGAGCCGCCCGATGATTTGACGCTTTCACTTTCTATCGACGATAAAATCTTAAAAGACATTTTCAAAAGCCTCTATTATCCCGAAAGCCCCTATGAATTTAGCGTTTTGCCCGCCGATATTCTCGGGCAGGTCTATGAACAGTTTTTGGGTAAGGTTATTCATCTTACGCCGGGGCATCGCGCCAAAGTGGAAGAAAAACCGGAAGTGCGCAAAGCGGGCGGCGTTTATTACACCCCGACTTATATTGTTGATTATATTGTAAAAAACACCGTGGGCAAACTACTGGAAGGAAAAACCCCCAAAACGGCGGAAAAACTGCGCATTCTTGATCCGGCCTGTGGCTCCGGCTCTTTCCTTATCGGCGCTTATCAATATCTTCTGGACTGGCACCGGGACATTTATATTGAAGACGGTGCGGAAAAACACGCCAAAGGCAAAAATCCCAAACTTTATCAGCGAATCCGCAATGAATGGCGCTTGACCACGGCGGAGCGAAAACGCATCCTGCTCAACAACATTTACGGCGTGGATATCGACCCGCAGGCGGTTGAAGTAACCAAGCTGTCATTGCTGCTCAAGGTATTGGAAGGAGAAAGCGACCAGACCATCAAATCATCTTTTAAATTATTTCACGAGCGCGCCCTGCCTGATTTGGGCAACAATATCAAATGCGGCAATTCGCTGATTGGGCCTGATTATTACGAAGGCAAACAAACCAGCTTTCTGGACACGGAAGAAATGCAGCGCGTCAACGCCTTTGATTGGGAAAAGGAATTTCCGGAAATATTCCAGGCCGGCGGCTTCGACGCGGTAATCGGCAATCCGCCGTATGTATTTACACGTAACCAAGGCATAGATGAGACACAAAAAAACTATTTTTACTCTCATTATAAGTACCAAAGTATTCAATTGAACACTTTTGGAATATTCACAGAACGTA